>Ga0181343_1000010_pt1 | contig 107266 bp, 193 predicted proteins | sample Su13VDMLBSD_FD_130110 | JGI IMG/M metagenome (GOLD analysis project Ga0181343, IMG submission 130110) | Freshwater viral communities from Lake Michigan, USA - Su13.VD.MLB.S.D | ecosystem: Environmental > Aquatic > Freshwater > Lake | place: USA: Michigan | collected 2013-07-15
AGGGGAAGTCGCCGATGCCCAAATATCGAGTTTGGATTCTAATGATTGCCCCCCACACCTATTAGGATGCCACCCATTAGGATGCTACCTATTGCCAGAGGCACTTATTAGGATGCTGCTCATTGCCTATGGCACTTATCAGCATGCAACCCTTTCATTTTTCAATGATCGATCTTTCATTCAGTGCTCTGCTACTTATCGGTCAACAGATCGACCGTTAGCTTTGATGCTACTTATCGGTCAGCGTATCGACCGTTACAATGCCATTCTACCTATCGGTCACCCTATTGAATGCTAGCTTCGATGCTACCTATCGGTCGACATTGTGAACGTCCACTGCTCTGCTACTTATCGTTCACCCTGTTGAACATGGCAGCATTGCTGTCGCATCCTCGGGCCCAGCACCAGCGCAACGACCCGCAGCACATGCCAGCGTTTAGAACAAACGCTGCCCTAATTGCGCCCACGACGTTGCGCCGTACGACGAAATGACCCCACTCAAGTATGCCCCACTACGTTGCCCACCCTGTCCCGTCGTACGGCGCACCCTATCGCCTTTTTATGTAACCTGTCCTGCCCTATCCCAACGCCTCGACCCCCCATCAACCAGCGCAACGTGTCGCCCTGCCGTCGCCCTGTTCCCTGCCCACGCATTCACCCACCCTGCCCTGTTTCCCCTCGCCGTCGCACAATCGCACGCCCAGCAGGGAACGCCCCTGTGACGCCCTGCAACGGGGCGACGTATCCCTACCCATCGAACCGACGATCCGTCACAGGGCGCATCCTGCTCGCCCTGTAAACGGCCCTGCCCAACCAGCTGGTCCCGTCGACCCTGAGCGCCTCTCCCAACGCCAGATCCCAGATGTCAATCGAATAATACGGCAAGCAGGATATTTCGTACTTTTCCCAAAAATCGACCAAATATCGGTTGACACCATTTCGGCCTCCCAAGGCCCGGGCGACCAGCGGGCAATCCTTTCCCATCTGGGTCAACAACCCTTGCGCTGGGGGTCGAATCTTGACCTGCCCGGTCATGTCAGAAAATGGCGCAGCCTCGGTGTCTCATCCCGTGCCGTTGAGTGCGCGTCGTCATTAAAAGAAATATCCCACGCTTTCGCGCGGGACACAACCCCTTATCGGATTTTATTTTGCCGCTCGCCTTTAGACCGCCAAGGCGGGGGATTATTCCCCCGTTTGGTTTTCGTAAGTTGCTTCCTGCCCACACCAGTAATAAACGCCGGCGATTGCTGCCTGAAGCGTCTTGAAATGCTTCTTATTGCCCGTGAACGTAAAGGTCACGGTGAACTTGTTGGTCTTGGACGTTTCGTTCTTGGTGATGATTGCGTTGGTCATTTGTCGTCTCCCGTTTGCGTTGATTTGTTATCCCATCCTCGAGCAGGACGGGCAACCGAAATCGGATGCCCCGTGACGATTTTTCAAACATACAAACCGGCGCGAATTGCGGCGATCATGCTGGTGCAGGGGTGATACGTATCGCCCAGAATCTCGGGCGCGTAAACGAACCATTCCCTTGCCGATCCTCCCGATTGCGTGCCGCCGATGACCTGGAACGTGCGGTCGGGGCCCTGCAACGTCACCGTGAAGCGCCCATTGCTGACCTGCTCGACCGTCACGGCGTCGCAGTCAAGGAAATATGTGTGCCGACGCAGTTTGAGGATTGCCATTTCAATTCCCCTTCTTGCGGAACACCTCGGCGGTCACGCCAAGGGAGTTGACGAGATAGGCCGCTTCGCGCTTGAGCGTCGCAACGTTAGCGGGGCAATCCAGCAGGGCGTCGCCGACCTGTTCCCAAGCGCCGTTTTTGAGGATGAACACTGCGATCATTTTTCAGGCCCTTTCGTTTCAACAGGATTGTTATCCCACGACCTGCCGCAGGAGGCAACCCCCTTAAACGAACCAGCGCCAAGTAATATCGTAACCAATCATGATGGCGACCGGCATCAGGATCGCAAGGGCAGCGACGAAGCCCGCGATCAATTGCGCCCAAGCGCCCATTTCTTCAAGACGACGAATGCGGTCACGGCGCGCGTGGCACGCGGCCTGCTTGCGGCGAAGGTTGGCGATAGGGGCGTAGGAGGAGGTGGTCATTTCGGGGGTTCCTTTCGTTTCAACAAATAAAACATCCCACACCGAAGCGTGGGATGCAACCCCTATTCAGACGATATTTTCAAGGGATGCCGCACGAATGTGCTGCAGGGCGTTAACGACGATGCGCCGTTCCACAATCGAGCGTCGCCCATCGATGAGTGAGGCGAGAACGCGCATGCTGGGCAAATTCGGGGCGACCCATGCGCCCTCGGTCACGTACGCCGTCACGTTGCGCATGGGGTCGGAATACCAGCGTTGCTGCGTTCCCTGCTGCGACCATTGCGACACGGTACGGGTGGCAGCCTTGAGACGCTGAATTTCGGTTTGTGCGAAGTTCATTTTGTCAACCTCTCGTTTCGGTTTTCACAGAGACGACCATGTCGAACCCCAGATCAGGGATACAGGCAAAATCGCCCCGGTTCTCGCTCGACGTGAGCACATATGCGCAATCCTCGGCGGTCAATCCGAAGTCGACCTGCTGCGCCTCGACCGATCCCGACGGGGAGGTCACAAGGGCGATTAGGATGTAGGCGGTGGCGGAGGTCATCGGCATTTCCCTTTCGTTTTTCAACACAAGGAACATCCCATGCTTTCGCACGGGATGCAACCTGTATTCGGAATTATTTCAGCGCCTCGACCCGGGCAACGTGGTCGAGCATCTCGGCAATGTACCCTTTTGCCTCGGCATATTCATTGGGGGTCATGTCGAGCGCCCACGGGGCGGCATTGCGCTCGGGATATCCGTCGCGGGGTGCGTCGAGCAGAGCGGTGCACATTTCGCAAATGTCGCGAATGGTGGGCGCTGCAAGCAACATATACATCCAGGCGAGATCGGACGTGTTGAGCGTGCGAAGCAGCAACAGGGCGTTGCGCTCGGTCATTTCGCGATTAAGGTCGGCGAGCATGGGCAGGGCGAGAGTCGAGTTTTTTGCGTAGGAGGTCATTTGCGTTACCTTTCGTTTCGACACACAATGTATCCCACAACCAGCACGCAGATGCAACCTCCCTATCGCAAAATAATAGGGCAGCGAATGTGCCCTATCGCCAGGTCGCTGCTTCCCCTCGACCACAGGGGGATGCCGTTGTCAAACCCCTTTACCCATCCAATCGCCCATTGCGTCGCCCATGCCCATCCCAGCGTCAAACGCCTCATGCCGGCGACCAGCAGGGAACGGGTTTGCGATGGGTCGACGGCGATACATGGCATTGCCCTCGCCCCAGTCGTAAGCGTCGCGCACCGCGTCGCCCTGTGCCTTGCGCCAATGCCGTTTCTCACGGCGAGGGTGCGGATACCCGTATTCAAGGCGAGCCCGCGTGACAGCGGCGCGGTGGCGTTCAGAACGTTTCGTCATTTGTCAACTCCAAATCCAAACGGTGTAATTATCGCGGGTGTCGATTTTGGCGTCCTCGCCATATGCCTTGACAAGGTCGGCGCGAACCGTATCGGGCAAATCCCCGTCTTCGTCATCCTCGTCCCATAGGGGCGCTTCAAAGGCGCATTCGAAGTATCCGTCTTCGCTTCGGTCGTATTCGATCCAATTCGGCATTGTCAACCCCCTTTAGGACAGAATTGCACCATGGAACCACCCATGCGGTCCCATGCGCTGATATTGCACCACGACGAACCCACCGGGGTGATCCGCCTCGACCTTGTCACGCTGGGCCCGAGCGTCGTCCATCATTTTGACATAGGTGGGGTAAACGGCGACGAAGACGGGGTCGCCGTTGACCATTACGTTCAGTTTGCATTCGGGGGAGGTGGAGGTCGGTTCGCACATTTGGGATGCCTTTCGTTTCGTTGATTTGTTATCCCATGACCCGACCGAGGATGCAACCCCTCAAATCAATAATTCACCTCCCAAACGCGGATTTTCCCGACCGTATCGTTGCGCGAGCGCAGCACGCCTTTGGCGACGAGCAGGGACAACGCCTTGCGAATATCGTCCTCCCGCTCAATCGACCAATCGTACCCATCAATGGCACACACCAGCGTTGCAATGCGCGACAGCGGCAGGGCGGCGCTAGGGAGGGCGAGGAACGTTGCCCGTATCGCATAGGCGAACCGACGGTCGGTCGGCACGAATGCGAAGCAATTGGCGACCTTTTGGTGCAGGTCGAGATTCGGGGAGAACGTGGTCATTTGCGGGATTCCTTTGCAAGGGCGCGAAGACGCGCCAGGTCGACGCGAGCGGCGTCATATTCGGCAACGTTCAAAGGATCGGCGGCAATGAACCTTTTGCGGGCATTTTCGATTTGATCGGCGAGGGTCATTTTGCGGGGTTCCTTATTTCGATGAAAAATCATCCCACGACCGAGCAGGGGATGCAACCCCTATTCGGTCATTTCCGCCTGCCGTTCCCACGCCTCGGCGCGGCGGGTCATGTTCGCGACATCCCGGGCGGCGAGCGATCCCGAGCGAGGGGAGCCGCCTGGATACAGGGCGATTGCCTTGCGCATGTGCCCGGCTGCCTCGGCCCATTGCAAGGCGTCGGCGCATTCCCGGGCGAGGGCGCGATGGAGGGCGGTCGTTTCGGTCATTTCGTCACCTCGTTTGTTGACGCCTTGTTATCCCATAACCGGGGCGAAGACGCAACCCTCTTGGTCGGGGTGCAGGCGATGCACGGGGCGGGGTGCGTGCTCATCGATCCCATCTATGCCCAGCGAGGTCATGTATTCGATGTTGCGCACGTTCGGCGCAGCGTCCTCCCATAACGGGTAGGAAATGCCGACCATGGGCCCGAGATTGCCGATGTAGGCGGTGCGGGGTTCGACAAACACCGTCACACGGGATGCTTCGAAGCGATGGGTCATTTGCAGGGGGTTCCTTGTTTCGACAAAAATACAATCCCATAACCGGCAGGGGGATGCAACCCCCATTAAGCGAGATCGGCATTTTCCTTGAGCCAGGCGACCGCTTCGTTGAAGCGATTGCGCGATGCCTGGTGGTGCAGGTCGAGTTCGACCGCAGCGTCGGCGAATTCCCTGCTGGTTGCATCGGGGAAATCGAGCAGGACGGCGCTCGCCGCGCAACGCATGGCGTTGGCAAGGGTTTCGTCGCCCGCCTGATAAAAGCGCAGATCGTTCTCGATCAAGGCGACGATTGCGTCATGGCGGTCGGTCATTTGTGTTCTCCCTTTCAACACAAATGTTATCCCACAAACGGGTCGCGACAGCAACCGAGAATCGGATGTTTCAGCGAAAATATGCCGCTCGTTCGCCCCATTTTCGCTCAATGGCGACCCGGGCGCTGGGGTATGCTTCGTACGCCTCGGCATCCTTGACAAAATCGTGATCGGTCGTCTCGCGCACCCAGTGCAGGCGCTCGCCGGGGGTCATCGAAGCAGCATCGCCGAGGGCGACCCGTTCACGGCGGGCAATTTCGTCCTCCATGGCAACCGCCTTGGCATCGGTCATCGTTTCGGACGTGCCGTCGAGATAGGCAGCGATTTTGCCCAGCATGTCGGCAGTCGTGTAACCGGGGAAGGCGGCGGTGGGAAATGCGGAGTCGGACATTTGGGGGTTCCTTTCGTTCAACACAAATGTTATCCCACAAGGGCGAGACAGAGGCAACCGGGAATCGGTCGCCCCTGCGATGTTTTTACGCGCCCTGCTGTGCCTTTCCCCACTTGTAAAACTGGGTGCTGGCAGTCGACTTATCGACGCCAAGGGCGACGCAAGCGGCAATCACGTCCTTGCGGGCAGCGCCGATCATCTCGCCGGCGATGCGCCAAACGACCTTGACAGGCGATTCCACGGTCGAGCGCGGGCGAACGGGCGACGGGGCGGCAGGGTCTCGCCATGCGGCGGGATCGAGAGGTTGCACGACCCAACCAGCGGGCACGTCGCCGGGGATGTCGGCGAGGGCGCAGGTCACGACCGCACAAGGGGCGAGGCGTCCGCCCTCGATAATCGCCCATTCGACGTGGTGCACGCATTCGGCATGACCCCACTCGAGATCCCCGGTGGGCAGGCCAAGGTCGACCTCCCGCGCGTACCACAGGGACATCTTCAGGTCAAAGTAGGTCGTGAAATTCGACCACTTGGCGGAGGCAGCGGCGACGGCGGAGGCGCGGGTGATGTGGGGCATTTGGGGTTCCTTTGTTTTCGTCGTTTTCGACAATCAATGTATCCCATGCTTGGGCACGGGATACAACTGAAATCGGATTGTTAATCGCCGAAATTCGCTCCCTCTTCCTTCACCCGTACGGCATGCGCCGTGACCAGCGCAAGCGCCTCCTGCTGCCGGTCATATTCGTCTTCTTGCTCGTTCATTTCAGCATCGCGCTTGTCAAGCGCGTTTTCCTCGGCAAGGGACAGAACGAGGGCGAGGGCGTCATTAAGGGTCATTTTCAGGGGTTCCTTGTGTTTGCGTTTCGATGAATGACCATCCCACGATTGACGCGGGATGGCAACCGGCAAGATGCGATTATTTCGCTTTCATGCCCGCTTCGTACGCCATCACCATGAGCACGTGAAGCGTCGAGCGTGACACGCTGGCAAAATCAAGAGAATCGCTGCGCTGGTCGATAAAATCGGTCAGCACATCCCCGTTCTCGTTGCGCACCTTGACATCCCGCAGAATGCCGCGAAGCACGCGATCCCGTTCGTGACGCTGCAGTTCGTTCATTGCCATTTGCATTTCCTTTCGTTTCAACACAAATGTTGTCCCATGACTGGCGACGAGATGCAACCCCTATTCGACCCAATCGGGTTCTTTTTCGTGCAACAAAAACGCCTTGCAGTCGTTCGATAGGGCGACCGCGGCGGGCCCGTCGTCCTGCTCAGGGCAATCCATATCGACAAGGTCGCCCGTCACAGGATCGAATTCGAACCAGTAGGCACGCGTCGCCCTGAGCGTCGAGCAAGGGAAAACGCGATTGAACGCGGCGACCTCGGCACGTGCAACCAGCACCTTGCGCCCATTGAGAATTTGCATTTGTCAATCCCTTAGTTGGTACGTACGCAGACGCCGGCATCGATGGCGTTTTGCAAGAATGTGTCGCACATGCGCGCTTCGGTCGCCTCGGAGGACGTTTGCCCCGTTTGAGCGCACAGTTTGCGATACAGGGTGAAGATCGCCGACCCGCCGCCCACCGGGGTGGTCACGGCGAGGGCGGACAGAATCAGGTCGAGTTCGCGGGGGTCGAGTTCGGGGAGGGTCATTTCGTTTCGCCTTTCATTTCGATAACCCTTTGTCCCATATCTCGAGCAGACACACACTACAAATCGGATGCCTCGCCCAAAATAATTAGGGCAGAGATGCTGCCCCTAAAACGCTATCAACCTCCCGGTTATGTTTGTCAACAATTTTTTGCACATCCTCGACTTTCGCGGGGTGCAATTCAGCGACCAGCGTCGCCTTGCCGGGCGTGCCATCGTCTTCGATGTAGATGGCGCTGCCGCGCCTTTCCCAGTATTCCATTTGTCAACCCCTTTCAAGGGCGAGATGGGGAGGGGATCATTCCCCTCCCTGTTGCCGGTTACATCGAGTGATAGGTTTCGCTCGACGGGTCGAGGTAGAGCGGGGTGTCGCGGTCGATCCAGAACCAGCCCGATTCCGTGCGATTGAGGAGGTTCTGCTTGCGAACCATTTCGACGGCGCGAACCTCAAATGCCGCCTTGACGCGGCGATCCTCGGTCGTGCGGATCGCCTTGAATTTCAGCGCCTCGCCGTCAGCGCCCTTGAGCCCCGTGCGGGCCGCCTGCTCGTTCAGATGGGCGACGATTGCGGTGGCGACTTCGATGGTCAGGAGGGGGTGGGTCATTTGCGGGGTTCCTTGTGTGTGTTTGTTTCGACACCCTGTTATCGCAAATCTCGACGGGGGAAGCAACCCCCATCGAGACGATTTTTGATTTTATTTCCTCCCTGAAGCGAGCAGCGCCGAACGGGTCGCCGCTTCGATATCGTCGGCGGGGTTCGCCTTCAACCCCGCGCCCTGATATACATGCCGACGGCAGGCAACGACCTCGGTCAGATCCCACAACATGATATCGCAGAATTTGGCAAGGTCGGTCGGGCGGATTGTGAACTCGATGGTCATGGGCACGCCCTGCCCATCGCTGAAGTCGGGGTTCAGGCAAGCGATGCCGTACCAGCAGGAAACCTGACCGTTGGTGTCAACATCCACAATCAGATTGACCGTTGACATCTCGAATTCGCGGAAGGCGGCGAGGAATGCTTCGGCGACGGGGGTGCTCATTTGTGTGTTCCCTTTCGTTTGAACAAAAACACAATCCCACGACCTCGAGCAGGAGGCAACCGACGAGATGCGTTTTTGTTGAAAATAAAGGGGCAGAAGGGGTGCCCTATTTCGGACACCCCTTGCCGTCGGTTCAGGCGACCACAGGGGGAGCGACCTCGACCGGGGCGGCGTTTGCGGGGTTCGACGCCGCCGCCTTGCGAAGGGCGAACCACTTCTGATACTGGGTGCGCGCCGTCGCGAAATTGACGCCGTGATCTTCGACAAGGGCGAGCATGGCGTCCTTGCGCTTCATGTCGGCGTTGGCGTTGAGGAACCCATGCACGAACGCCAAGGGGGATTCGACCTTTGACGGCACATATTTCGGCATCTGCTTGTAGAGGTTGCGCTTCGTCACGGGGGCGACCTCGGCGACGGGGAGATCCTTGCTCGCCTCGGCGAGGGCGGCGGCCTCAGCGGCGATTGCCGCGGCGGCATCGAGATCGGCGAACATGTCGGCGACCGAAGCGGCGTATTCGGATTCGTACGCAGCGAGCGGGGCAGCGTGACGACCGGCGCGCCAATCGGCGAAGGGGGCGAGATTGTTCAGGGCGCGGAAGGCGTTCAGCGAGACGAGGTTCAGGTTGGTCATTTCAGGGGTTCCTTGTGTGTGTTTTGCGTCGTTTCGTTTCGACAGGTTTGTTATCCGACATCCCGCAAAAGCATGCAACTGAAAAAGCGCTGGCGGCGACGATTTTTATAGGGCAAGCATCCTGCCCTAAGTCGCAGTCAATATAATGGGCGAAAAATTCGCACAAAACGACCAATTCTCGGTTGCCGCCTGAGCGAGGATGTGGGAGGGTGTTTGTGTTGAAACGAAAGGGAAAACGAAATGATGAAACGAATTGAAAACGCCGCCGACCTCGACACGCTGGTCGGCGCTGCCGCCGAAACGGGCATCGGGGTCGCCCTGCTGATGATCCTTGTGGGCGACGTTGTGCTGGTCGGCGTGCCGCTGATCGGCGTGTATCTCGACGGGCGCTTCGACGTTGCCCTACCCACCTCAACCGGCGAGATCGTCACGTTCGACTTCGCCAAGGTCGAGGTGTTCGCATGACCGTCGCTATCCTCACAACATACCTCCCTGTGACCAACCATCGGGGGTCACGCCTCAAGGCAACGACCATGCTGCCTCGCCCCGATGGGCAAAAGGTGAGCGTAACAGTCGGGCTATATGAGCTCCACGGTAACGACGCTGAAAAGCACGCCCAGGTCGCCAGGATGCTGGTCGAAAAACTCGGGTGGGCGGGTCGATGGGTCGGCGGCGATGCCGGCGGGGCGTCATATGTATTTGTCAAGGTGTTTTCCGACGTTCAGGCGCTCGGGTTCACAATCGACCCGCCTCCCTCGACCAGCGAATAAAAAGCGAGCAGGGCATCCGATTACGGGTGCCCTCTTCGTTTGGGTATGCGATAACAGGATATTGAAACGAAAGGGAAAACAAATGTTCATCGCCACCGCAATCGTTAAGGGTCTCAAGGTCGAGGTCAAGGCGACCGCCCGCTTCACGGCCGCTGCAGCCCTCGCTGAAATGTATCCCAAGGCGCAAGGGATTATGACCGCCGAATTGGTCGCCGGTAACGGGGCGTACGTCGAAACGAACCGACGGATCACGGTGCGCGCGCCAGGCGGCGAATGGCGAACAATGTAAAAATAAAATCTCAAAAGGGGTTGCGTCTCACGCGGGAGCGTGGGACGTTGGGTCATAGGGAACGACGTGCACCGAGCGGCACGGCGGATGTACCAAGGCAGCCGATTTTTCTGAGATGACTGCTTCGGTCAGGTTCTCCCCGGGCGGCGGGCACGCAAAAACGTGTCAACCGAAAAGATCTCGCTTGCCCTAGGAGGTGCAAAAATATCTCGCTTGCCGCTCTTTCCCCTTGACATCTGCTCGAGCAGCAATCGGGCGCCAACCGAGCGGGGTGCGCGTGCTGGTCGGGCGTGGGATTGTTGACCATGGAGGGAGAGAACCCCGATGGGTATTTACCTGGACAGGTTCTTTCCCGGGAGGGTGAAGGGTGCCTCGGGCACCGATCAGCATCCCACCTAAGTTAGGTGCCTCGGGCACTAGTCGAAAAATGAAATGGTGCTCAGGCACCTATCAGCATCCAACTAGTTGCCTCGGGCAATAGGTGCCATTCTACCTATCAGGATCGGAATAGGTGCCCCAGGCAATAGGTGCCCCAGGCACCAATTGAAATCGAAACCATTCGGATCCTACCTATCAGAATCCTCATAAGATCAAATTTTGAAAAACCCCATAAGATCAAAATTTGAAAAACCCCATAAGAGTAAAAATCCCCGTAAGATAAATTTTTGAAAAAGCCCATAAGATTAAATTTTCAATCGTCAACCGGCCAACCGTCGAGCCCAATCAAAGGACGAGGCGATCCCTTTTCCGCGGCCTGTTCCGTGCTGTCGTGGTGCAGCTTGCAGAGCCCTTCATGATTGGATCGTCGCCAGAAAATCTCCACGTTACCCCGGTGTGGTTGCTTGTGGTGAACAACTGTTGCAGGTTCTGTTAAACTCTGCTGTTCACACATTACGCATAGTGGATGTTCTTTGAGGAATTGCAGACGATACTTGCGCCACTTGTAATTGTAGAGATGGGCCCAAGGGCGTTGCTTCCCCTTCCATACGCCCCCCTCTCCCTCCCCCGGGTCCCCTCCCCCCGTCATCGCCCCCACCCCCTACCCCCGGGCCCCCGCCCCCATAGGGCCCCCGTCAGCAACGCCCCGCCCCGCATGGGGTTTCCCCCTACTGACGTGCGACGACAAGGGCTCATGTGCGGAAACGTCATCGTGGCCAACGTCCTGAGGTCTTCATTTCGAAGATGTTATGCTGAAGCGTGTCGGCCCAATCCTCCGCCCAACCGTATTGCCTCGACCACCAGCCAGGCGTGCCGATGCTGCCATATTCGCTCGATAAGACGATCTTGCGTTCCTTTGCATCCGCCTTTCGAAAGTTAGCAATGAGATCTGCAACCCATTGCGATGCATAGGGCAGCATCCCATCCTTGCTGATAGGTTCCCACTCGTCGCCTGTAAACAATCGACTGCCGATCACCAGTGCTCGGAACGAAATATGCGACCACAGGAAGGCAAGGCCCTCAAGGTAGGCCGTGCGCTGGTCCGTATGGCGAATGACTTCTTTGTGCCAATCAGTCCAATTGCGCCGACTGTCCTCGTCCAGCTCAAAGGTGCCGCTGACCGATATCGTTCCCACGTCGCCGGGAAACGATGCCATCCAACGGTCAATGACTTCGCCGACGTTTTGAAACTGCCCGTCCTGTGAGAGAACTTCGATTTTATGCGTCTTAAGAATTGGTGCTGTCGCCATCGGTCTCTCCAAGATCCACGTACCTGATCAACGACTTCTTAATCGTTGCATCGAAGTACGAACCATGCGTGTATCCTACGTTCTTCCAATTGTTCCTGGCAACTGTGGCCTGCCCTCGAGTGTCGAAAACTTCAGGATGAGCATGCCATTTCTTTTGTGTGTCGAGCTTCATCAGCAATACGTAACCGGTATTCGAAGCCAATTCCATCTCCAATTCAATTTCAGCTGCTCGAACTGCACTCGACACCAACCCGTCCGCTTGCATGGACTGAGGTGTTCTCCTCCCTCGTCGAGCTGACATAGTTTTATCTGATATCGACCGGCAATGCGTCCACGACATCACAAAACCACTTGTACCATTCATCATGGGTGGTCGAGTTTGAGGGGACGATTCCTTCAGGGGCCTTCAGCTCAAGTGCGGTAAGGCAAAGATCGATCATGTCGTTCGACCAATACGCCGCGATACCCATGAAACGGGCTTCGAACGGCGAGCTAGTAAATTTTTGGGCTGACTCTTCACATTCGTACGAATCCGAGCTGCCTGCATCTTTGAGCATACGAAGCATTAGCCGTGCTGTGCGCTTGTCACGCTCACCCACTGCGATGATCGGTTCTTCAGACGTGTCGATCATAGTCGATTCTTCAGGAGTGCTCATTCAATGTACCTCGTTTCAGGGAGGGGTTGATGGATGCGCCTGTAATGCTCGATATCGCGCAAAGCATCGTCTTCGGTGGCGCGCCAATAGGCATCAGGAAGATTCCACCATACATCAAACCACAAGAAGTGGTTGCGAACCTGAGCAATGCAAAGTCGCTCCCGTCTATCTGCGTTAGGCCCAAGGGTAATCACTATGGCCCATCTAATACGAAACTTCGGTAAATTATTAGATGGGCACTTGGGCATTCAGATCTCCAGCGCTTTTCTGATTTCGTTCATCTTTGAGCGTCGCCCAGCATAATACGCTTGCTCGAGCATGGGGATCGCGCGTTCGGCTGCTTCACGGGTGTCGAAGTACATTTGTACGTCTAACAAAATGCCATGAGGTCCAGGCCCACCGGGACCGTTGCAGTAATAGAGCCACTCGGGTCGCATCCCGTGCGGACCGCCCATCGAACCCAAGGCATGATAATCGTTATGCACAGTTTGGACATCAAACAACTTCGGTTTGTCAGTCATCACAGTCCTCGCAATGCTCATCGTCGTCTTCGTTGTGCAACTCGTCGGTCGAGCAACACCACCCGCACCGGTCGCACCAAAAGACTTTGTCATCGAGCAGCTGAAGCACGCGCTTATCGTTGATTGCGTCCACAGGAAGGGAAAGCTCTTCAGCCGCCTCGGTGAGTGCCTGCTCGTTAAACACCGTGCATTGATCTACCAGCCGATCCGCGGCGAGGTCAACGAGCTTTTCTTGTTCCTGTGGCGTGATAGTCATTTGCGAAACATTTGACCTTTCCCGTGCACCTGTCGCATCTCAGCGAGGACTTCAACAACCGTCGCACCCTTGCCGACACCAAACACCTTGATCGCCCGCTCAGCCTGAGTTTGCGTAGCATAGCGACTGCCTTCCCATTCGACAACAAGCACTTGATCTGAGACCAACGTTGCTTGCACGTTTATCTTGACGAAGTCGTCGCCCACCATGATCATGAAGGGTTTCTTCATTTCTCATATCCCCACTTCTTTGCAGTCATCGTGATTGCGACCAGCTCGATTGAGGTGAAGATGTAAAAGTCGAGGGGTCGAGGCTGTCCGCCAAGATAGCGGGCGATCATCCATACGACGCCACCGAAGATAGCTGCAAGCGCTACCTTGCCGAGGAAATAAATCAGGCTCATTTCAGGGATTCCTTTATTCGATCTTGAGCGATCATAACAGCGTCGAACATACTTGTCTTCGACCGTTTTGACTTCTCGAATTCTTCAAGCAGAATCTCGTCAGCGCGCGACGGATGAGCGAAGGCATCAAATGGAATCCTCTTCGGGGAACTGCGCGGTCTCAAACCGCATGCCGATAAGCTGATGCGCGAAGACGATATTCTTCACGCCGCAATGCTCAGCGAGCCTGATGAACTCCCGAGCACCTTCGTCCGTCGTCATGAGCAGCTTGAGCCATCGACCTGTGCTGGTCTTATACTCAATAGTGCCTTTCATGATATCGACACGGTAGTCGACAATGAGTTCCATTACGTAGCAGCCTTTTCGACCTTCTCAGCCGCGAGTGCCATCTGAAAGTAATAGTGCTTTTCTTTGACAAAGTATTCATATGCCAGGTCAAAGATTGGGATGTGTTTCAATCGCTCTTCTGCCTCTACAGCGAGCTGTAACCATTCGTCGGAGGTGATTTCTCGGTTTGTATCAAGAAGGGTCATCATCACACAGGCTCGCTTGTGTTGAGGATTTTCCAGAGCAGAATCTCGTCCTCGGTCTCTGCCCAACCTTCAGGCTTCTCGAGATACTTCTTGACCAGCGCAACACGGTTCTTTTTCGTGTCCCGATGACCCTGAGCGATCAACAGGCGGGCAACGACCCCATGGAGTTTCTCAGCGACAGTCATCGCGCCCCCTCGACCATGCGACGAGCCAGGATGTCGCCGAGGCTCTCGCCCGAATCCGAGTAGGTATCGATCACCGACTCAGTTGCATGATAGAAGCACTCGTCGTTATAGTCATCGTAGTATCCACCATAGTAACTATCATACAGACCGACTTCATCTTCTTCTTGCTCACGACCCCAGCGAGCACTTTCTTCGTCGTAGATCTCGTGTTGTTCACGCTCATACTCGTCTTCGTAGAGCATTTCGTAGAAGGCTTCGTTGGCCTCATGCATCTCGAGCGCCTCTTCACGCTCTTCTTCAAGATCCTTGAGTGCCGCAGCGACGACCGCACGTGTCTCACGTCGTGCTTCACGGCGATTCCACTTCTTTGCGAAACGACGACCGAGCATGCCGCTGACTTCGGCATCACCGATGCCTGCCCACGAACCGACATGACCACCGACCGAATCCTTGCACGAGTGAGACACTTGAAACCTCCGTTGCGTTGATGACCTTACTATCTCACGACTTCAGATCTGAAGGCAAGTCGGGAAAGACAAGAGGCCCACAAAAAGCGATAACGAATTCGCCCTCTTCATCATGCTCGGTCGTCCAATGAGCATCACACTCTTCGCTTACGGCACGTAACACACCCCAGCCAGGAGGGCCTACTATAACTTCTTCTCGTTCACGAGCAGGATTCCAATATGCCCATCCTTGGTAGTCATCATAATCATAGATCATGTGCCCTTCAAGGTATTCGCTATCCCCCGAATACAACACGCGATACCAACCTTCTTCAGTCGGCGTGTTGCCGAGGACCCATTTAAGTGCAGCCATTGGTCATCCTCTCGGTTCATACATTGCGCAATCGTCGCCGTCCGGCATAACTAATGCCCCCACCCAATAATTAACCAAGGCGGCGACACCGGCTTGCCAGCCGTAGGCGGTGACAACTGCATAGTGTTGGGTGCGCAGACGCTTGTGCCAGTCGATTTGTTTATCGGATCGCCCGCCTGCTTTGGTACCAAAATGCTTGGGCACTTTGAGCTCGAGATAGAGCCCAGCGAACTGATGCCGAGGCACAGGCCAAACGAGATCAGGCACACCAGAGCGAACACCTTCGGCTTTGAGGGAAGCAGCAACACTGGGCCGCCGGTCACCACCATTTGGGACTGCAAATAGCATGTCGAGATCCGGGATAGGCTGTCCATTCGTCTTGCCTCCGTCAATAACTGTCCATTGAATAATAGCGCATTGATGACCGTGCTCGGTTCCGCTCGCTGCGAGCTGGGCGGGTGTGATCATCTTGCCCATCGATGTTGTCCCAGCATCGGGATCAATAGCACCACGAACCTTAGCCACCGATAGCATCCTTTTGATACATTGGGCCCGTTCGAGCCGAACCGCCGTGAGCTTCATGTTGCAATTGTGCGGCAACAATTATCGAATCTTTTAACTTGCCTTTAAGAACGTTGATCTGCTGCATCCTTGATCCGGAAAGTTTCTTGTATCGACCCAGCGAGTGTTGCAAAGCCATATTGCTGAGCTCAAGCAATTCAACTTGCTTGACAAGTTGCTCCCCGGTGCACTGTCGCTTCTTTCCCGTGCGTGGGTCCTCGACCCAGTAGAGTTGTTCGTTATCCTGTAGGATTACATTCTGAAGACGCAATTTCCAAATAGTCAACAATAAGTCGTCTTCACTTTTGCCGACAAACTCAAGATGAAGTTCGTCCAAAACATCCTTAATGCTTCTTTCCTCAGTCATGGCATAGTCCTTTCTTCGATGATTGAACCGTCGGGCATGACGATCCAAAGAGGTTTCAACTTCTTACGTGCATACCGAACTGTTGTCCAGGTTCCGCTACGTGCGATCTCAGGGCAGAAAGGTGTCGCAATCATTCGTCCCGATGCGTCCACAATGTCCCGATCCCGAACCTTATACTCTTTATCCGGATGCATGACGTTGCAATCTGTGAAAGTCTTCAATTGTCCAACTCCCCCTCGATTGATCGGCGGATGCCCATGGATCAAAATCGAAGGTCCTATGCGAAGAGTACGCAAGAGCCAATGATACTCGTCATCTGATCCCTTGCATAACCCATGGTGCGCTTCCTTTATCAACCAGCTCGAGCACAAGTCAAATACAGATCGCCACTGGGCTGTTTGCATCCCCATGCGCGTGCCTGTAAATCCTACTATCACTGTCTCATTCTCCTATCCAAATTCGCCCCAAACAATATAGGGCCTCAACGTTTCTGCGGGTCTCAGCAAGACGCTCCCCTCTAAACATCCCTATAACAACAACAAAAACAACAACAATAACAACAACATAAATATATATAGGGTATTATTATTATAGGGTATATATGAACGCTTTTGGCTTTCGTGTTACGAGTTTTATGCGTTTATTGTGCTTTTTGTTATCTTAACCCGTGCTCTTTTTTGTGTGTGCGTTACCCCCCTCCCTATAATTAAGCCCACCCCCGAAATCGAAATCGCCAAATTTGTCAATGAAATCAACATGTTAGGGATTTAATTTAGGGGTAATAAGGGGGTAAAATCCTGCGTTATCATAGGGTGTTTAAGGGGGTGAGGGGCGATTGGTAATTGCAGATTATTCTCATTTGCGCCAAATCGGGTCGGTCATCACCGGTGAGATATACGTCGGTGGGCGACCAGGCCTACCGTTCATGGGTCCAGCTACCTCTTCGATCATGTTTTCGGCAAGCATGTAGAGCAAAGTATCGCTAACGCGCTTCGATCTGCCGGGTCCGAGGTCGCGGGAGATACTGAATGGCTTCACGTGCTTAAGCGCGTCACGAAGTTCTTGTCTGGGGATACCCGGTTCGTCGGCCCCCTTAAGTTTCAACATGCGCTTGATCGTACGCACAACAGTGAGCACTTCGTCCGTCGCCGAGTTACCCAGATCGCCAACATCAACGCTTGTGAGCAACTCGACCAAATTCAGGAGCAGGTATCCTACTGCCCATTTGTACTGTTCAAGCGTGATTGATGGTGTATAGGGATTCTCGATAACGGCCATGACCCCAGCGATGCGCAAAGCGGTCAACGGCACTCGACTGATTGCGCCGTATGTCGGCGGGAGCTCGCCCCGGATCGCAGCGTTGGCAATTCCGTCTACTGTCTTAACGAACGACCAATGTATCTCGGATATTTGTTCATTCGAAATAACGGTCAGCAACTTGCCTGCTTCGAAAGGCCCAAGCCGATAAGTTTCGTCAAGGTGTTTCGCAGCAGCAAGTCGTTGGATAAGAATGTCACGAAGGTGTGGAGGCATGTCCTCAAGATACTGCATAGGCTCGCCACCCGGTGCATGATGCCGGATGACCACAACTCGAGACATGAACCCGTCAAGTGCGTCTTCATTAAAGAGGTCAAACTTGGAAACAGTCGTCGTCCAGAAGGTCGAGACGCAAAGGTTGTTGATGGGCTCAATTTCCTTCTTGCTATTCGCTACCGAGCGCGGACCTGAAAAGAGTTTCCCATGCATACCCGCATCGTAGAGCTGGTTGTATGCATCTCGGAGGTGAGCGTCACTCGGGCTCTTGCCTTCATTCATCGCATGGAGCTGCGAGTAACATTCCTCTACAAACCAAACAAGAGAAGGCTTGTCCATGAAATCGGGCATAATGCCTTGAATGGATGAGGTGCTCGAGTTGAGAATGCGGTCTTTCGATTGTCCCGACGGAGTATCCCCTACTGCCTGAGATGCATCGGCCATGAACCTTTGCCAAGCATTCATCGTCATCGTCTTGCCGGCGTTCGATGGTGCAGCTAGGATGAAGTTCAAATTGAGCCCCGACCCACCCGGCAGTTTGAACCCGCGTGCGACGATACCAGCGAGTGCTGATAACGTTGCAGGTATCGCAAACTTGGTGAAGGGTTTGAAACTACCCATCTCGGTCGCTCTTACGAACTGACCTACCACCCCCGGCGGACGGGTAAGAATTTTATGCTCATTGACCAGCTCAGGGAATGCCTCCAGGATCGTCTGTGATCCCTTGCTCATGTTCCCGACTGCTTCTTCAGCACGTGCCAACTCAGCTGCGGCGGCGTGAGCCCGATCAGCCTTCGCGCGTTCGATATTCTCAACGATCTGACGCCCATGCTCACTGAAGTGCATGAGTCCATCGTTGCCGCGGCGCACCGTGCTCAACACATATTGCAGGTTGCGTTGCGCTTTGTTGAGTCTCGTTTCGCCGGCATTGCTCGGAGGAGAAAGTAGCACCATCGGCGAATTGAAAATGAGGCGTTGGACTTGTTCTACGCTACCTGTAAATCGGTCGATCATGCCAACAATGGCCATGAACGTATCCGACCACTCGCCGGGGCCGCATCCCGTCTGAGCATTGAACCGCGGCGCAAAGGTAGGATTGAAGTTGGTCGCCAGTCGAATGACTTCTGAGTCTGTCAGATCCAACCGACGATAGGTCTCGGTATCGTGAACGACTTGCGCGCCCGTGTCCGGAACAATTGCGCCGAACACCGATAGCAGAAATTCTTGCTGGTCCTTGATCTCGGTTCGATTGTTCAGGACGTCGCCAGTGATGGTGAAATACCGAAGCGAGCAATACAGCTCGACTTGCATATCTACGGAGCGTTTCCCGTCCACAGGAAGCTTGCCGCGGCCGATCATATGCAACCCGTTGCCGGAAGGGGATACCTCGGTGTAGGTATCGACCTGCGACATGATCTGGCTTATGAAACGCTTGCGCGTCTCGAGGAATTGAGGCTTTACCTTGGCTTCATCGTCAATGTCCAAACCGAAATAAGGATCATCGTCGGTAAACACAAACCCGATGCCTGAAAACAGTGAGGGATTGTTAGTGTAAACCCGCACCGCGTCTTCGAAGGAACCCCAATCGCTAGGGGAGTTCACGTCGGCCATGTACGCCGGGTTATTAGGCTGATATGGAGGCTTGGTAACTGCGCCGTCATTTACGATTGCACGCCAGAGAACCCACTGCCTAAGAGATTTCAACTCGACAGGAATAGCGTCGAAGTTCATTAACCGAATTCCTATTTATAGGGTGCCGAAAGAACCCTAATATTACCCCATAATGATGCCGGTGCGCAATGGCATATTTCGACGTCCTCGAGAGCCCTTTCGAGATAGTTACAAACTCAATACGTTATTGCATCATGCCAGACAAAGTTGAGGTGCAGTTCAAATGCTCATTACATTACACCATCTTGGCAGCAAGCTCGAGCTGGTCGGATATCGTACTCGAGTATGGCTTTCGGACCAAGATAAATGGAGTGACTGGTCGCTTGCGACAAAAGAGTTCAATGTCGAATACCCGCATCTTCAAATTCAGGATGTGCCAGTCTATGCTTTCTTGTCAGCCGAACCCACCCCTGAACAATCGGCCGAAGCGGTTCACAAACAAAATCTTCGCTTGCAAACTGGCGATATAGTCGCATTCGAAAAGCATGAAGCTGCAATCCTTTGGGATGTAATTGGCATATCCGAATTTAGGATTGAGGTGCGAGAACACAATCGCCCTACCCTTTCGACGCGTTGGGCAGATAAAAGTTCAATCACTCGACACTGGCCCAGAGTTGCCGACTTGACCTGATCGTGAGATAACAAGTCATCGAACGAAAGGAACTCAAAATGCATCATATCCAAGTCGAATGGGCCTTTGCCGCTGGTCCTTACATGCGCTCGGCAGCAATTACTACGCCTACTCCTGAGCCGTGTATGCACATGGTTCATTGGTACATCTGGCGTATCGAAAACTTTGGAGGTTGAAATGACTTACAAAACATACTTCGAACGTGACTTGATTCCTCAGACCAAAGTATCGCGGCGGGTCAGCCTTCGGATCGACACCTACGGCATCTACTTTCTCTTCTGGGAAGAGGATCAATTGCTCGCGGGCGACGTCTTTCAATTTCCTTGGGTCAAAAATCCGAATCTGACCAAGTGGTATACTTGGTTCGTGTGGGAACGAGACGAGTACTGAAAATGTCCACCGACGATCACGGCATCGAAGAAGACTACCGTCATGAGCAGGCGTACCACAATTCGCTGAGCGTCATTCCGCGCCCGCCCGAGGGCATGACGCCGCGGTTCTTCAAGGGCATGGATTGCCCTGACAGCACGACTTGCGACGTGGTCTATATCGACCGTTTGACCGGCCGCGAAGCCCTGCGCTACGATGGTGCCGACCCAGCTAACACTCGCTTCGACTACGGCGCAACCCCGGACGCGGACATCTTCAAGAACAAGGGTCTCGATCTCAAAGAGATGATCGATCCCGCCAAGGCCGTTATCTCGCTCGATGATTGCCGGCGCGCCATGCGGCAGGATTACACCGATTATGGGGACTGGGAATGAAACGCTGCGGGTTGACCGTTCCTCCGCTTCGCAACGATCCTGAAGAGGTTGAAAAACTTCTGCGGTTTGTTGGACCGACGGCGAAGCAGCTTCGTTTCTGTTCCGATCCGCGACATTGCATCTGTAAGACGGATGACGAGATGGCTCGCTGCCTTCATTCTACAAGGGACATGGATGAATGAGAGCTAACGAAATTTTCCCGGGCTCGGTGATGCCCTCGACGCACGACGGCGAGTGGACATTTACCTATTGGGTCACGAACAAATGGATCACGGATGAGGACCAACAGGGCTCGGTCACCTACGTATCCGCTTCTCGAGCCAAGGAAGCCATGCGCGAAAAGGTCGAGCTACTTCGCTCGCAGGCAGAAGCATGAGCGGATACGCATACGGTGAAAAAGAACCTACTGGACCTTGCCCCTATTGCAGCGCCGAGTGTCACGCGGACTTCGTAGATATCGGTGTTGGATATGATCAATGCGGACCCTATCATTGTGAGGCATGCGGTGCCAGCGAGATCGGGCCGTATGATGAACCCCGAGAACTCGGTCCCGATGAAAAGCGTACGGGTTGGTATGCTCCAGGATCTGATCCAGGCTCATCTGCGAACGTGATCGGAGGCAAAGTCGTCCCTGCTCACCAAATGATCAACGCCTATTACGGCAAGTTCGCCGGCAATCCCGACTACGAAAAACCCAACCTGGTTGAGGATTGGTTCAAAGAGATCCGAAAGAAGACGTAAAGCCCTTTGCAATGCCATCGTAGATAAGGTAGGTGTAAAGGTAACATCGAAAGGTATCTTTATGCGTATCGCAATCCTCATTCTCTGCCTCACATCGCTTGCCGGTTGCGCAACCAGCCCACCCCTAAACGATTATCAGAAGCAGCTTCGTCGAGAACAAATGGAACGCGCTGTTGCCAACGGGCCGCTTTATAGTCGTCCACTCAAAAGGTAAACTCTCCCTGTGGTCGAGACCAGCAATCAATTCAGTCACCTTGCATGGGTTGATGCCGACATTCCCCGTGATCGTCCAGGCACGTATTTAGTTTGGTTGGACCGTCCATCACTAGGAAGTCGCATAGGCACTTGTCGAGTTGCCAAGACTATGAACTCTTACCTAGTGACAATCAACAATCATTTCGAATTTGACTGCGGAAACCTTAAGATTCTCAAACATGTCCCGACCGAGGGACTCGAGCCTATGGAAGGCTAAACGGTTAATGCCTGCAAATCTCAATCATCCCGAACCACTCAAGACCATACAACCCGGTGACCCGTGGAGTTTTCTTAACTTGTCAAAAGAGATCATGCAAAGAATGCATGATCTCGGTATCGGCAACATGCTCGACTGGGTTGCTCCAGATGAGAGTCAACCACGACAATTCAAAATTGTTGCTATCCATGACAACATGCGCGCAATCGAATGCACTTACGTCGGATGGATTGAAAATGACAAACCTGCTGTATGACGTAACGACGGGCGACCGCAAGTACCGTTACACAATGGATGAGCAAGGCGTCGTCCGCACCTATCGCTACGACGAGCCTTGGCACGCGCGGGATCAATCAGCCATCGGCGATAAGTTCCTGCTGACCTTAGTGCAAGATCTCGCCAACACACGCGAACGAGTTCCCACGCCAGTCAAGATCGCCAAATACTTCAATGCTGATAACAACCAGCTCGAAAACGAATTCAGCGATGAATCCGAAGGCGACACGTGGGAACGTACTCTCACAGGTCTGATTTACATGCTGCGTAACAACCAGTACAAAGTCGTCGGTTACGAAACTCGTAACGTTGCCTATCACGACCAGGATGATGAAATCTTCGGTTGGGACATCCATCGTTCTCTTCCTGATTGGGTCAGCGAAGTTGACTTTGATGGCCGACCCCGCTGGGACGTTCGCCCCGTTTACGCACTCCGTTCAAAGGTCACAACCTGATGACTCTTCCTAACAGCCTTGACAAAGATGCCCGTAGATACTGGGATGATCGTGACGAAGATTGGCGCAACATCTACCGTGCGCTTCACGAGTATCGCCTTAGCAACATGACGTTTGAAGACGAGGATGAACCCTATCCGTTGGTCGACAACATGACCCGAGAAGGTGAATCTGTTGCTGACGGCGAACTTGAGCTTGTTTTCTTGGCAGATGAAATTTCGCAGAGTGTTTTCAGTAACGACGAAATGAAGCGGTTTCGTAGCGAGTTCAAAAATGCCATTGATAACTCAACAGTTTACGGCGTTGAGCCCACCTCGCTGCATAAGATCCATGTGCAGCATCGATTGCTTTCATTCCTCAAGCGTTTGATGAAGATTGACTAATGAAAGCTCGCACCCGGGAAGAATTCATCGTCGTGATAGCCGACGAGCTCATGGCATCGGGACGCTTTGAAGACTATGTTAAAGCGTCCATTTGGGCGACCCGAGTTTACGGAAAGTGCTTTCCTGAACCCATCGTTGAGCTCAAGCAGTTTGAGAGTGACTTCGGCGAAGCCCTTGAGAACTCAAGCGTTTACGGGGTTGAGCCCAAGTCAATGCACAAGATTATCATCCATCATGATCTGATGCAGATGTTCAAGTCCTTTCTTACGCTAGGGCATACCTAAAAATGTCTGAGATCTTTGTCTTCGGATCAAACCTGGCAGGGCGACACGGCAAAGGTGCTGCCCTTACTGCTAAGCAGGTTCATGGGGCGATCCAAGGGGTGGGTGCTGGATTTCAAGGGCGAAGTTATGCTATTCCCACAAAGGGTTATACACTCAAGTCCTTATCGTTAATTGCAATTGAAGCAAACGTTAACGATTTCATCGCGTATGCAGAACTTCATTCTTATATGACGTTTAAGCTGACTCCTATCGGCTGCGGTCTCGCTGGCTATACCCCCGAACAAATCGCGCCTCTTTTCGCACAAGCACCCTCCAACGTGCTTTTGCCCGAAGTGTTTTCACGTATTATTCGTCCACAGGAAAGGCCCGAACGATGGTCGTTTACTCGCCAGGAAACAAACCCGTAAATCAGGCTGAATTTGAAGCCACGGCTCGAGCGGGTCGAGAACTCATGTATCGCTTTCAAGGCGCTGGCATGGATGGGCTCGACGTTGCGCTTGGCATGCTCCAGGCTTTGCACGAGTTCGTCCATTGGAATATCGGCGAAGAAGGCGAGGACGATGTCCGTGTCCAGCTCTGCGGGTTTTTCTCGACGGGCATCGATAACTCTGACAAACTCGCCCGCTTCATCGAACGGCTCGCCCGTGATTGCGCTGTGACCGCGGTCGACAGCCCCAAAGGCTATACCATAGAGTTCTCTCCCAGCCCCGCAGCTCACCGCGAAGAATACGATATGGCTGAGCGAGCCATTCGGCGAGAACTCAACACCGCATTCCAAATCCCCAACGGAGAATTCTGATGTCCGAGAAGATCATCAAAACTGAAAGCGATGGCACCCACGTCAAGTATTTCACTGACAAGGGTCGCGAAATGAAGTTCGACCTAAGCACACCGGAAGGCAAAGCCCAGCTGCAAGGTCTTGTTACCTCGATGGGCGTCGCCAGTATTCAGTTCGCCGAAGAGCTGGTCGGCTTCACGCTCCCCGCAGGGTTGTAGTCGATGGATTCTTTTCTCATCTACGCTGGCATCGGTGTCGTGTGTTTTGTCGCTGGAATCTTCAGCGGCATTACCGTCCTTCGCAAAACCTGGCTCGAGCCCGGCTTCAAAATGGGCTTCATCCAGGACGGTGAAGACGCTTATACTATCACCAAGAAGCGTCGCAATCGATGAACACCAAATCTGAAAAAGATGAACTCATTTGTTTGGGTTGCGGAAGTACCCGAACTGATGAAGATTGTCTCAAAGAACAAAAAAGTTGTTGCCCGGAACGCAAAATGGTGCATCCCGAGTATCGACGCGGATATGATGCGGGCTTCCAAAGCGCGATTTTGAACCGCGCTGGTTGCTAGACAACGAATTGCCTCTTAGCCAAGTGGTAAGGCATCTGGTTTTGGTCCAGACATTCCCGGGTTCGAATCCTGGAGAGGCAGCCACTTTCAAGGAAAAACATGACCGAAAATCATCCACTCAAAATGCCCTTAGTTCCGGGCGATCCTATGACGGATGAACAACTCGCGGCGTTCCTTGACTTTGATGATGTGGCCGAGATGATCGCTGCCGCGCAATCGTACGGCAGCGACGATTCTATCGAGACTCTGTTGTCGATCCAAACGTGCACCGGTCAATGGTTGTCGTCCAATCAGATCGGCGCCCTTTGGCACTTCTACGACAACGAAGCAGGGGAGAATTCGCAATGAGCGACGATCTACCGATTACACTGACCCAAGAATACACAGACATGCTTACCGATTGGTTCGAGGTGCAGAAGCAGCTCGCCCCACTGAAAGCACGCGAAATGGCACTTCGCAAACAGTTGTTTGAAAATGCGTTCCCTAGCCCAGTCCCGGGCGCGAACAACAAGGCACGTCTCCCTCACGGGATGGGCCTGATAGGTACGTACAAGCTCAGCTACACTATCGATCAACCGGCAATGTTCGCCACGCGCTCGGACATCGATCCCGTGGTGTTTGATGAAGTCATTTCGTTCACCCCTAGCGTCCGAGATTCGGCGTTCCGGAAGCTTGCGGATGATATCAGACGTCCGTTTACTGGTTTCATTACCGTCAAACCTGGCGCACCATCGCTTGAAATCAAGCCCGCGGACAAGATCCGTTGGAATAGCGCAAGGGAAGATGACGAATGAGTGATATACTGAAATACTTTATTGTCACGGCGGGGATCGTCGCCGTGATCCTTGGGTTCTTCTATTCCTTCAATCTGAGCAGCGAACGGGATCAGCAGGTCAAGATGGCCTGCATGACCAACGGCGGGATCTATTCGACGGCGGCAGCGAATACTTGCGTCTGGTCGAAAAAGACAATCGATTAGGACAAGAACCAGGCGTCGAATATTTCGCTTGCACGGTTCTCGCCTTTTCTGCGACACTGCCTCTACCCAACGAATAGGATTTTCTTAAGTGATCAGCCCCTCCCCAGATGATATTGTATCCGCAAACGTCAACGGATACGAACTGAAAACGACCGACGACTTCTGGGCGATCTTGGCGGGCACTGAAGATCATTTCCTGCGAGCTGGTGACCAAGACGGCGTCAACAGTGCTCGTCTCGCATCCGAACGGTTCATCCTGTTATTGGAATCGGTTCCAGGCGCGCGGTACGTGCTCTGGGAACGTGATGGGTTGTTCCTTGTCGTCTCGCCAACCATCGCCTCGCTTCAATCCGAATACCCGTGGCTCAAGTACACGCGAGTGATTAAGTGAATGGAAAAGCCAGAATCTACCGTCGGAGCAAATGGGTCCAGGATGAGTTCCACAACTGGATCAAAATCCCCTTCTGGCGTATCCGGCACGCGTCGGGCGCGTTCGAAGAAGCAAGTGGATCAGGTGACGCTTTCACCAGAGCACATACAAAAACTAAGGAATTCTATCATGACCGAACAGAAGACAACTCACTTGGTCGGATCGCTCTCTGATCCCGTCACGACGTTCCAGCACACCATCGAGACTCAGCGCACGGCTGCGCTTGCTCACGAGCAGTTGCTCATGTTCCAGCTCAGCACGTTGCAGACCGATCTAGAAGCTACGCGCCGCATGATCCTCGGCTGCGATTCCGCACTCGCCGCTCTCAGTAGCGGTAAGTTGACCAACATGGCCGACACGACCACGGAACAGACCTCGCCTGAAACGCCCCCAGCAACCCCTCCCGCCGACGAGACCCCTCCGGTCACGCCGCCGAGCGTTGATCCCCCGGTGATTCCGCCTGCCGACATCCCGCCGTTTCTCACCGCTGTCAGCAATCGTGAACGCCTGACTGCCTGATCTCCCATGTCATATGAGAACCTCCAGAGGTTCATAGGAAGAGCTGACGCCATTGATCTTCGTGATGGTGTCAACGCCTATCGGATCTACCATCGAGTAATCAAGAATTTCGCTCTTTCGTATGCCGCGAAGTTCGAACCTACATTGGCCGCGTTCTGCGCACTTTCACCGCAGAACGATTACTACGGGAACTTGCGTTCACTAGCTAGCGTTCTTCACGCCGTTCAACATTCTTTGCCGCTCGAGGGCGTAACGGTATCAACCTATAAGCATTGCCGTGATCGTGCTTACGCCTATTTGACCGGCAAAGCAGACTTTTTAAGTACCGTTAAGGGCTTGAAAATTCGTGCGTTCTATGCGAATATCCTCGACCCTGAAGACCCCAAGCCCGTCACCATCGACGGTCATATGGTCTGTGCCTGGCGAGGAATCAACGTGCCGATGCAAAGCGCCTCGGTCAAGCCCGCAGAATACGACGAGATCGCTCAGGGGGTTCGTGATCTCGCAGAGGAAATTAACTTGCTGCCGAACCAAGTTCAAGCAATCATCTGGTTAACGCGCAAGCGTTTGCAACGGATCAAATACGATCCGCAGTTGAACCTCTTTGGTGACGGCATCGAAATCCCCGCCATCAACGCACCCCCATTCTGAGGAACCCAAATCGTGACCAAAGTTCTCTTTCATGAGATTCCCGACGCTATCGCCATCGTCAAACGCGGTGGTGTCGAAAAGCAGGTTGCGCTCTTCCACAGGAAGGAACGGGTCTACGCCGCGTTCTCGGGCGGGTACGTTCGTATTGGTACGCAGGGACGCACATCCGTCCCCAATCTGACAGTCCTCGATATCGACGGACCCAACTTCATGACCGATGGTCTCGGTTGGTACGAATACGCAGAAGGCAAGGTCACGAACCTTCGCGCGGTGAAATAATTGGCACCGACAATCTACAATACGCGGGGTTACGGCGCTCGACAGGGCGTCAAAATCCTGGTTTATGGGCGAGCTGGTAGGGGGAAGACCCGCCTATGTTCGACCTGTCCCAACCCAATCATCCTCTCAGCCGAATCCGGCTTGCTCACGTTGGCGCAGTATAACCTGCCCTTCATCTTGATCGAGAACATCGGACAGTTGAGAGAAGCCTTTCTGTGGTTGAAGAGCTCGAACGAACCGCGCCAGCAGTTCCAGACGATCTGTTTGGATTCTATAAGCGAAATTGCCGAAAACATCCTCGGCACGAAGCTCAATCCGGGTGGCAACAAAGCGGTCGATGGTCGCCAAGCTTACGGACAAATGATCCAAGAAGTGGAAAAGATGATCCGTGAGTTCCGCGATATCCCGGGCTATCACGTCTACATGAGTGCGAAGCAAGAACGCATGAAAGACGAAGCATCGGGCGTTGTCGTTAACGCGCCGATGATGCCCGGCAACAAGCTGGGTCAGAACCTCCCCTATTTCCCGGATGAGGTTTTCCAAATCGACGTGAACGATAACCCCTATTACCATTTCCTTCGGTGCCGTCCGGACTTCTCGAATGACGCCAAGGATCGGTCGGGTGTTCTCGATCCGATTGAGCCGCCCGATCTCGGTCATATCATCAACAAGATCGTCAATGCTCCTGAACTACAGATGGAGCCCCGATAACGTCGATTAAGCGCCCTTTGCTGCTGTTGCATCTCCGCACATGATTGCCGCAGTATCGACGTTCTTCAAACTGTGCACCTTAACCGAAACCAACCTAATAGGGGGACCATCCATTGGTCGCGCTCAATTTCAATGCCTCTGGCGTCCAGCCGAACCAGGCGCTCGAAGCCATCCCGTCCGGCCAGTACCCGGTCGTCATCACGGCTTCGCAGGAGAAGCCCACCAAGTCCGGTAACGGCTCGTATATCGAGCTCGAGATGACCGTTCAGGGCGGTCAGTACAACGGTCGCAAGCTGTTCGACCGTCTCAATATTCGCAACCCGAACCAGACCGCGGTGGACATCGCCTACTCGACACTCTCGGCGATCTGTCACGTCACCGGCCGCATGAACATTGCCGACACTCAGCAGCTCCACGGTGTTCCGTTCGTCGTCGTCGTGACCAAGAAGGAACGCGATGACCAGCCGGGCTCCGGCAACATGTCCAACGAAGTCAAGGGCTACAAAGACATCAACGGCAACGATCCGGGTCATGGCGGCCAGGCTTCGGCGCAGACCGGCGCAGCCCCCGGTTGGGCAAACGGTGGTCAGCCGCAGAGTGCTCCTCCGCAGCAGCAGTATGCCCCGCCCCAGCAGCAGCAGTTCCAGGCTCCGCCGCAGCAGCAAATGGCCCCGACCAATGCTCAGGGGCAGCAGCCGTGGAACAACGGTCAGCAACCCCCGGCTCAGCAGCAGGCTCCGGCCCAGCAGTACGCTCCTCCCCCGCAGCAGGGCGGCCCGGGCAACGGTCAGACCCCGCCGCCGTGGGCTACGACCTAACATCCCAAGTTCGGCGCGGGTGACTGCGCCGCATAGGGACGACGGTCTACATTCCTTGGCGGTCTGTGTGAACGTCGTCCCGACCATTCTCGTCACCTATCTTTGAGGGTTCAAAGTGATCAAACTTCTTTCGTTCTCTGTTATCCTGTATATCGCGTCCGTCGTCGCCGTGAACTTAGGCTTCTCTTTGGTGCCCATGATCGCGACGCCGATTGGCATGCTCTCCCCCATGGCCGTCGTCGTTGGCGCCGTCTTCGTCATCCGTGACTTTGCGCAGCGTCGTGCTGGTCACTGGGTCCTGCTCGCCATGGTCATCGCAACTGCCCTGTCTTTCCTGCTCGCCGATCCGTTCGTCGCTTTTGCCTCGGCACTGGCGTTCGCTACGTCTGAAATCGCAGACTATCTCCTCTACACGTTCTGGAAGAAGCCGTTCCACCAGCGCATCCTGGTCTCGAGCCTGATCTCGACGCCCATCGATACCGCAGTGTTCTTGTTCGGCATCAACGGCTTCACCATCGGTACGTTCATCCTGATGATCCTGTCCAAGATGATCGCCGCGGTCGTGATCTGGTTCTACTACAAGTCGAACCCGATCAACGAACCTGTGGTGGACATCAACGGCGAGGCGCTCGACTCTGTGTCGAACCCGCGTGTAGCATAAACGCTGATCGATCCTCGATAGCCGGTCAGCGTAACTCGGCGGGGTGTTTGACGACATCCCGCCGGTTTTGTCTCAACCATAGGAAGAAGCAATGCCCACCGCAAAAGAAGTAACGTATGCCCATGTCAACCGAGTCTCCGAGTTGCTCGGCGAAGCAGCAATCGAACTGATCAAACGCGGGGCTCGCCATGACCGTTCGAAATTCGAACCGGTCGAGCTCGATCCCTTGCAGCGAATGCAAGACCTTATCGACAAGGAAGGCCAGGCCCCGTACGGCACTGATGAATACCGGCGAAGGACTGCGTTGCTGGGCGAAATGCTCGCCCATCACTATGCCCACAACACGCACCATCCCGAGCATTACCGCAACAGTGTTGCCGGCATGGATCTTTTCGATCTGATCGAGATGTTCTTCGACTGGAAGGCTGCAAGTGAACGCGGCGAAGAGTCGGAAATGAACCTCTCTTACTCGATCAACAAGCTCGAGATGCCCTCGATGCTGGAAAGCATCCTTCGCAATACTGCTGACAGGTTGGGTTACAAGACCAAATGAATACCACACCGAAGCCGGTTATTGTCCAATTGATTGATGCTGCTTGGGAGCAGGATGCCGAAACTGGTTTCCGTCCACACCTCGGCGGCTCGATGATCGGCGAAAAGTGTGAACGGAAGCTTGTCTACAGTTTTCGTTGGGCGAAGAAACCTACTCACTCTGGGCGGGTGCTTCGCCTGTTCAATCGCGGCCATCTCGAAGAGTTTCGCTTCGTCGCGTACCTTCGTCGGATCGGTGCTGAGCTTCGCGAATTCAGTGAGCGGCTCATGTACCATACAGAGTCGGACAGTTACATCACCGCCCCGTGGCCTACCACCAAAGGCAAAGATTCCCCGTCATGGGAACCTGCTGAAGAGTTTCAAGAAGATGCTTTGATTGCATCCCCTGAAGCACCTGAGCTCGCAGGCTTGGACGACGTTACCGAGTTTGAGCATCACCGCGCCCGCGCCGAAAAGGAATTCGGTATCAGGTTAAAGCAGTGGCGTATCCTCGACGTTAACGGGCACTTCGGCGGATCGCTCGACGGCATCGCTTTGCAAGTGCCTGGAATGCCTGACCTCGATGAAGAAGTTTTAACCGAATTCAAGACGCACAATCGCAAGAGCTTCGAAAAGCTGGTCAAGGAAGGCGTACAACTCAGCAAACCGACCCACTACGTCCAAATGCAGATCTACATGTTCAAGAAGAACCTTAAGCGGGCTCTTTACTTGGCGGTCAACAAGGACGATGATGATCTTTACGCGGAGTGGGTCGAGATAGACCCCATGATGGGCCCGGGACTGATCGACAAGGCGTCGCGCGTCATCAACGCCCGCGTGCTGCCCAAGCGGATCAGCAATCATGCCTCCTGGATGGATTGCAAGTGGTGCGATTACAAGGATGTTTGTCACCATGGCGAGCCCATGCTGAAACATTGTCGTACTTGCCGCTTCTCTGTTCCTGTGGAAGAGGGTCAGTGGCATTGCGGTCGGTGGAATGCGATTATCCCGGTTGACGCAATACTTAAAGGTTGCGATAGTTACGAGCCAATGACAGATTGAGGAACCCCATGTCGCGCCATAAGAATGCAATCAAGAAGATGAGCCGGGCTCAAGGATCAGTAGCGAGTGGTTTGGCTGCATTACGTGAGCTAGATGTTAATCTTCGCAATCGCGTAACTATGGCGGGAGCTCAATTTGATCTCGATCCCTCGATCTTTCCGAACGCACTCGAGGTCAACATGGGACCTGAGATCAAGCTCGCTAAAACTGCCCAACATGTCAAATTACTTAATAAGAAATCTAATACGAAATTCGATGATCCAGATTATAATCCTTGGGATGCAATCGCCAAAGAGATGATCTCGGGTGATATGCGAGCTGTTGAAGATGCCGCTCAGGAAACTGAACGATATCTTCAATGGCGTGAATCTATGGGTCTTGGTAAAGAGACAATCCGTCGAAAGCGTGAACAAGATGCGCTGCTGATCGCTGCCTCGGACGAGCTAATTGCTTGGCTCGATACCGTTGGCGTGAAGCTCGAAAAGATCGACACATGCTCCTGGCATCGTTTCATGGAAGCAGTGAATAAGGACATGATCCTTACTGAGAATGCGAAACCCGCTGAACATATCACGCAGTTTGTTCTTAAGGATGGCGCACCCCAGCACTTCCTGGTTCAGCATGAATGGGAACGCCTCTTGTCGCATGCTACTGACGAGAAGGGTGGGAGTCTCAAGCTTGAAGATTTTCGTCTGCCGTTTGATCGGTGCAGTTTTGAAATGAAAATGAGCGGTCGTCGCATCATCCTTATTATGCACGAGAACCCTACTACAAGTCTCAATATAATCATTCTTATCGAGTGCGCGAACGGCGTCTGGTACGTCGGCAACGAGTATGATTACCGTGAGGTTCTCCGCAAGCAGAAGGAAAAGTACGGGGTCGGTCTCGACTTCATGATCGCTAACATTGCTGCTATGTGTATCTGCATCGAAGCGAACGTGATCGAAACTGAAGTCATTCGAGCGCCCCACAAGCTGAACGCGTCTCGAGCAAAGCAAAATAAGCCCCCGCTGCCCGATCATACGGTCGTTTCCTTGTCCCGTCGCTATCGTGTCAGCAACCCTGCGGAGACCGTCGCAAGGGGCGAGCACGCGGGGAAGCGTATGCATTTTCGGCGTGGGCACTGGCGGCATTACGCCGATCACAAAACCTGGATCAAATGGATGTTGGTCGGCAACCCTGATCTCGGCTTTGTCGAGCATGAGTATCGGGCATGATCCGTCGGGGCGATAGGGTCACCAGCAAGGGCAGCAAAGATCGAGGTACGGTCACTGCTACAGATGGGACTATCACTAGGGTAAAGTGGGATTTGCTCAGAGGCAGTCCTGATTATCTTATCGCCTGCGTTGACCTGGAGATCATCAAGGGAATTCAGATCAACGAAAGTTACCCTACCTGCTCCGCAAATACTTGCGCCATGCTGCGGATTCCTTTACACTGGGCAGGCGTGCCGATGCACGAGTGTCGGTTCCGAACCATATTGGCGAACAGATGAAGTCGCGATACTATCAGGACGAGGCTGAGGCTTCGTTATACGCCTATTTCGCAACACATACTAAAGCGGAAGACAATCCCGTCGTGGCTATGCCGACTGGCACAGGCAAGTCAATTGTTATTGCGAAGTTCATTAAAGGTGTTATGTCTACCTGGCCCTCTCAACGGGTCATTATGACTACGCACGTCAAAGAACTGATCGATCAGAACGCTGACAAGATGAAGCAGTTCTGGCCGCAGTCGCCTCTTGGAATTTACTCGGCGGGTCTGGGTCAAAAGAACCATACTATGCCCATTACGTTCGCCGGTATTCAATCGGCGATGAATGATCCCGATCTGTTCGGCTGGCAGGATCTGATGATCATTGATGAGTGTCATCTGGTCAGCCCAAACGCCAATACCGGTTATCAACAGTTCATCAAGCGCCTGCGCGAGCGCAACCCTCGCCTTCGTATCATTGGGCTGTCTGCTACTCCCTATCGCCTCGGGCTCGGCATGATTACCGATGGAGGTATCTTTACTGATATCTCGTACGATATCACAGGTTTACACGCCTTCAACCGATTAATTGACGAAGCATATCTTATGCCGTTGATTCCGATGCCGACGGAAACCGAGTTCGATACCTCGGGCGTTCACATCCGCGGCGGTGAGTTCATTGCAGCCGAGCTTCAAGACCTCGCCAAATACGAGATCACCCGGGACGCATTGTGGGAGGCAGCTGAGAAAGCGAAGCTGCGTGCTCATTGGTTGATCTTCGCGTCCGGCGTTGACCACGTTCGCATGATCGTTGACATCCTTCGTAAGATGGGGATCAGCGCAGCAGGCGTCCATTCGAAGATGGATGCAAGCATCGACGGCAATCGAGACGATAATCTCGAAAATTTCAAGTCTGGCAAAATCAGGGCGCTTGTGAATGCTGACATTCTCACCACAGGTTTCGACTTTCCTGCACTCGATTGTATCATTCTTCTTCGGCCGACAAACTCCCCCGGACTCCACGTTCAAATCTTGGGAAGAGGCACTCGTCCATTTTATGCTCCTGGCTTTGATCTCGATGATCTTGACCAGCGTCTTGCGGCTGTTGCAACCTCGACCAAGCAGAACTGTTTGGTCCTCGATTTTGCAGGCAATACGCAACGTCTAGGCCCGATCAATGATCCGCGCATCCCGGGGAAGAAGCGGGGCGGTGCAGGGGATATGCCGATCAAGGGGTGCAACGAATGTGGTTGCCTCAATCACATATCGGCACGCAACTGCATCAACTGCGGTGCGCCTTTCCAGTTCATGGAAAAGATTACGCCAAAGGCTTCGACGCTCGCCCTGATTCTCAGAGACGAACCTGAAGTGGTAGTGTTTGACGTTGATAGCGTCACCTATGCGCCGAACACGCGGCAACCGATCCCCTCGCTCAAAGTAAACTACTTCTGTGGAGTTCGTCGCTTTACAGAATGGATTTGCCTCGAGCATGAGGGCAACGCCATTCAGAACAAAGCGTTCGCTTGGTGGAAGAAACGGATGCCTGGCAGCGATGAAGATCCGCCTAGAACTATTGAAGCCGCGCTTCCGCATGTAGATAAATTGTTGGTGCCCAAGAAGATCCGCGTGTGGGTCAACAAGCCGAAGTACCCTGAGATTCTCATGCACCTGTTTGAAGACGATATAAAGGAACCCGCCAATGTCTGAACCTCAAGCTAAACCCTATCGCCTTCGTGAGGGCGGCGCGGCCGACGACGCCAGCATTGCCTTGTCAGTTGCACTTAACAACTGGTTCACGTCTTTTGGACCCTCTGTCATTTTCAGGACTTGCGAGAACTGCAAGTTTATGATTGAAGCTGGTCCCGCGTTCTGTTCGCTTTGGAACGTGACCCCACCCGCTCAGGTCATTTGCTCGGGTTGCCCATCGCACCAAGACAAGCAAGAGATTCCGTTCTGATGGGCGACAAGATCTCAGAGGCGATCAGCATTCGAGCGGCAAACGTCGGTCGAAAGCAGCGGCGTAACGAATTGCGTCCACAGGTAGCAGCCACCATTTACGCGGGTTACATCACCACTCGCCAAGGAATGGAACCGCGCAATAAAGATCTAGCGATGGCTGTTGCAATCGAAGACGCTGATCTTTTGCTGTTGAAGCTTTTTCCGATTTTGCCCGAGGTCGATCCCAGCCATGAGTAGCATTCAACTCAATTTCATGCCGCATCCGTTGGCGGGCCAGGTTCAGCCCTTGAGTGCCCCCGACGGCACCTCCCTCAACGTCATCCTTCCGCCTGATACCCAATACGCAGTGACGCGGAAATACAGCTTTCTGCTGATCCGCGAACCTGAGCTAGGGGGCTGGTTCACTTCGTGGCAGGATCGGTACGGCGGCGGCTCTGCCTCGAGCACGCGAGAAGGCCCCTTCCGTGATCGCTTCGCAGCCGAGGCTAATTGCAGGCGTATCTTAAAAGAGCTTGGGCAAAAGAATTAGGGGTTGCGTCCTTAGTCGAGACATGAGATAACAATCCTGTCGCAAACGAAAGGACATGAAATGCGTTACACAGTCAGCATGACCACCGTCGCCGGGTTCGTCGTTCACCTTTACGACGGCGATGAAGAAGGCACTGCGAAGGCGGTCGTCTATGACGCCATCTTCACTGCATTCCCCGGTGTGGGTCATGTGACGATTGTTGCCGAGGCCGATGTCTCCGCCCCCGGATCTGCAGATTTCCTTGCATACCGGGGTCTTGAGGCTATCAGCATCGCCTTCAATGCCTTCCCCTCCAATTAAGCGACCGACCTGGGCGAGCAATCGTCCGGGTCACCTTCACAAGGAACTCTGCAATGTCTTATCTATATCGCGACCATGCAGCCCGAGCCGCGAAAAGTAAAAGCTGGCCCGGTTTCATAACCTTCTTTGATCGTAAGGTCTCGCAGTGGTATAATAGAGAGGTCGCAACCCCCTTTCCGCCTGAGCTTTTGGCGTGGGAAAAGACAGACTTCGTCCATCACGTTGAATGGACCACAGAGTCTTACCATCAAGACTTTACAGGTGAAAAACTTAACGCGGGGAATCTTCACCCTTGCCTTGTTGTGACTTGTCGGCGCGAAGAAATCACCGAGGCGATACCCGAAGGTTATGTCATTCAGCCAATTACTCGGGAGCTTTGGTACGAAATTAAAGGCAGCGCGCAGTCGCCGGGTCTTCGTGCAAAGTCGGAAATCGAATCCCCTGTTAAGGTTGTGTGGAGACTTGCCGACGAAATGAAGAGTGCAGACCGCAAGACGGTTATCGCGGCATGCGTTGAAGCAGGTGTGAACAAGTCGACGGCTTCGACGCAGTATTACAAGTGGCAATTGGCGCAAAAGGGGAGCTAATCGGATAAAACAGACAAGCGCCCACTTTCGTAGTTGGCAAAGCTACGAGAACGCATAATATACCAATCGATCAGTCAATTCCGACACCTCGCAACAAACAAGGATTTTTCCAAATGCGTATGATCAATTCTCTCGCGCTTGCCTCGCTGTGCATGGCTGGCATCGCTTTCGCTCCTGCTGATGGCGCTGCCGGTGCAGCCCCTGATGCAAGCTCGACCGTCGCCGGCAATGCGCCGGTGGTCGAGACCAAGACCGTCCTCAAGCAGAACGGCATCAAGCGCCCCGACGCCGGCAGCGTCACCGGCAAGCTCTGGGACATCGCCGACGAAGAGTCCAAGAAACTCAACGCCCCGGCCCCTCGCAAGACGGTCGTTGACCGCTACATGAAAGAACAGCCTGGCGCGAACAACGCCACTGCCAATACGCAGTACGCTCGCTGGGTCACCTACAACGGCGCGTCCGAGATTCTGAAGGCAAACCGCGCTGCGACCAAGACCGCCGGCGCTGAGGCCAAGGAAAAGGAAAAGGCCGAGAAGGCTGCTGCCAAGCAGGCTGAGAAGGACGCCAAGGCGAAGGCCAAGGCTGACGAGAAGGCCGTGAAGGACGCCGAGAAGGCTGCCGCCGCTGCGAAGAAGGCCGAAGAGAAGGCTGCGGCTGAGAAGGCTGCTGCTGACGCCAAGGCGAAGGCTGAAGCTGACAAGAAGGCTGCTGATGACGCCGCCGCGGCTCAGAAGGCCAAGGACGACAAGGCCGGCAAGAACGGCAACTCGCCCGCGAAGTAACGAGGCCACAAAGAGATTTGGGTTCGGAAGGGGTTCCTTCCCAAGTCTCCTCCCGAGGGGGTCGCTGAGCAATCGGCGGCCCCCTTTCCTTTAACCAGCAGAAAGTCAACAAAATGCGCAAGATCGTAGCAATGCAACAGAATGGTGAGGTCGTCGTCCGCAGCACGGGTGCCGACATTAGCCTGGATGAGCTCATGGCAAATTATCATGAGATGATCGGTCGGGATGAAAAGCGATATGCTTTTGTTAATCTGATGTCCCAAGACCCAGACAGCGGCAACTGGCACGTCGAAAAGTACAAGCACCAAATCGTCTAGTTGTTTTCTCGTTTGATTGGTGGGACATTGGGTCATCGAAAAAAGGAACCCCTCGATGATCCAAGCCCCGCACGTCAATCTGAACGGCTCGAGCAAGAGCGATCTGCTTGAGCAGTATCAGAAAGCCTACCTCGCGGCCAGCAAGTCGGTCGACATGCTGCGCCTTTGCGCCCCGCACGGTCGGGACTATCAGGGCCTTCCTGTGGAAGCATATGAGACGGCCCGGACTCAGCACAAAATGCGAATGGAGTCTGCACACAAGATCGCAAACGACATTCTCGACATTGTTGAGCAGATCACGGTACAAGGCAGATAACCTTTCAAGTTGCCTATCCAATTGCGACATGGGATAACAATCATGTCGAAACAAAAGGAACCCCGACATGAACGCAATCACCCAAGCCGGTCTTCGTGCAGCCAAGGCCGACAAGTTCGAAAAGATTCTCGATGAAGCCCGCGATGCTGCCCGGTTGGCCGTCGCCGAGGCATCGAAGAAGTTTCCTGAGATGGCTGGTGCGTGCGGCTTCGCATGGGTCAGGATCGACGGCACAGAAGGTCTCGCTCGTCATTGTCGCAAGATGAGGAACAGTGAAGTTGCCTCCGATCCGCGCTTCCGTAACGAGTATAACCGTCGCTACGGCAACAAGGGCTACCCCAACGGGTGGCAGTTCTGGAATCCTGGCGATCACATGGGTCAGCGAGTCGATATCAAAGAAGCCGGCGCAGCTGCCTTCCGTGACGTCCTCGCGAACTACGGCATTCGTGCCGATTCCGGCTCGCGTCTCGACTGATCAACGTGACGGGGGCACAAGCCTCCGTCCTCTCATCCACAGAAAGCAATGCAAATGGCCTATGATGGTCCTGAAGTCAAAATCGAAGAGGTCTCAGTCCGCAAGGCGAGCCTGAATCTTTCTCACGTCGAACGGTTCCTTTGCATTGCCGTCGGTTTCGATCCGAAGCGCACAAAAATGCAGCGTGTTGATAATCCGCAGACGTTCGAGCTGGTCGAAGAAACGACCGGCTTCATGAAAATTCTCGACGCGAATTTCAACACCGATCCGGATCGGGAGCCACCGTTCATCGATACGCTGCTACTACAGCTCAAGGAATGGGACGCGTCGCCCCGTGACGGAAATCTGGTCGCCCGTCGAGCATGGGAGCTGATCGAATACTATCAGCGGCAACTCGAAAAGACGCAGAATGACGCGTCCGGCTGGGTCAATACCGGTTGCTTTGACAAGCACGGCAAAGAGATCAAGCTCGGCGACCGCGTTCGCTACAATCTCGAGGGCCCGGGTACCCAGCGTGAATACTGGAATCCGGAATACATCGTCATCTGGGAAGCACCCATGTTCACGCTCAAGCATGTTGGCGGCGGTAAGTCGGGCGACGGTGACTCTCTTTTCAAACTGAAGCACGGTGGCAGAAACGGGCAGCTCGAGATCATTCCGCCTTCTGAAACGGCTAATGAAATGAGCAAGCGAGCCGAAGCGATCCGTGAAGAGCATCGCTCGCGCGGCGGTGGCAATCCTGAAGATGAGATCCCATCATGAAATACTGGACTCGACGGAATAGATCGCAGCGAGCATCTGCGATCCAAAAAGTCACCGTGCTCGAAACGGTGCCCGATAGCAGTGGTGCAACCCATTATCCCATCCTGTATTTTCAGGTGGACGGCGTCTGGCATTGCATCGAGTTTGAGAACGAGGGCGAGGCCAAAGTTCTCATGAGTTCCGCAGCACAAATCTTCAGAGGGATCAAATGACCATATACATCAATCCAGCCCACATGACCAAAGAAGCATTCCTTCAAGAACACGGGCGACGGATGAATTATCGGCCCGACGTTCATCGCTGGGATGACTATCTGGCAGTCTGTCTCGTCAACAATGGGCCATTCACCGCTGCGGCCATTGTGACTACTCCGCATGAGCTGGAGCACCTTCTTCTGCCCGAACCCCGTCCCAAAACCTGGTACTGGGTATCAATCGAAAAGCTTCGCCCTTACCTTCCCGAGGATTTCAAATGAGCGACATGACACACAACTGGATCGAAGGCGAAAAGCCGGTCCTTCCCACCATTACCGACGAAGAGCTGCTCAAGCGAGCCAGTCTGTTTCGTCATATCGCCAAGGGCCCGCTTGATAGCTGGTATGCCGTCGCAACGCCCCTGAGCATGGACTATCTTCGTGGCACCTCTTGCATCTGGGACCCCAAGCTCGGCGGTTTGTTTCAGATTGACGAGCTGCATACTCTGTCCCATCGGCCCCGAATGCTTCATTTCCCGGTGAGCTGCGGTTACTACGGGTTCTTCAAACCATCGGTCGCCGAAGTCATGGCTGCAATCCCCGACAATAAAACCGACGGGCTCGAAGCATTGCTTGACGAAGGTTTCAACGCCTATTCGATCCGTTCACATTGCGATATCCACAAATCAGGCGAAGTGCAGATCGGCTATGCGGACTTCGTGAGGGTGATTTGATCACGAGGGACCAAATCCTTGATCTGGTCTGTAAAGAATACAGTGTCGAACCTGAGCGAGTTTTGACACCCTATATTCGAAACCACGACTACGATATCGTTCCGGTTAGACGCGTATATTGGTACTTGTGCCAGCAATTCTTGCCAGTTATTCGAAAGTTTGGGCCATGCACAAAGCCTAAACTAGTTCAAGGTGGCACAAACGGCGTAGCTAGGTCTTTGGGGATAAGCCCCTTTGGGTTTCGCAAGGCAACCCGGTGGGTTGAAGACTTACGCGATGACCCTGAGTTTGATGCGCGACTAGAAAAGTTAGAAAAAAGCCTCTTTGCGCAATCAGGGGTTGCAACTTCGACCGCGGGTTGAGATAACAGGTCATCGAATTGAACAACGCCAACGCAAGGAACCCCGCAAATGGCCACTGACATCCGCACCAAGATCGCCGCCCTGCTCGCCAAGGCCGAAAGCACTGATAACGTCTTCGAAGCCGAAAGCTTCATGGACAAGGTCAACGAACTTCTCGAGACCCACCAGATCGAAATGCATGAGATTCGTGCGTCGATGGGGGCACAGAAGGATTCCGATCCGCTGGGCAAGGAAAAGGGCACGACCAATCTCTATGCTTCGATCAAGTGGGCCCGTGACGTTGCCGGCGCTCTGGCGAAGTACTACGGTTGCCGGTTCGTTTACTGGAAGCGTGGCAATCACTTCACCTATGAGATCATCGGTCGCGAATCTGCGCGTACCACTTTCGAGCTGATGCTGCCTTTCGTTATCTCGCAGGTCAAGCAGCAGGCAAAGCGGATGCACATGATCCACGGCGTCAATACGTTGGCGGTTTGGGAACGCGAAGTCGGTCAGGCACTCTACGTGCGTATCTGGAACATGATCCCCAAGGCCGAAGCCCACCGCGCCGATCTCGGTTCGAAGGCGCTTATTCCTGTGGACGACGTTCAGGCATTCATGGATGCTACCTACGGCGATCTCAAGAAGAGCCGCCAGTTGAAGATCAGCTACACACTCGAGGCTCAGGAAGCAGCGAAGCGCGTCTCGATCAACGTCCAGGCGACGGGTCGCGGCAAAGTCAAGTTGTTGGAGAAGTGAAATGGGTAAGCTCGTTCTTTATTACTTCGCAGTAGCTTTCCTAATACTGGCGTTCTTCATCGCGATCTCCGCTGCGATGAAGACGACGGAAAAGGCCGCCTTTGAGTGTGAAGTCATCACAGGAGGTCACTTCGTCAATAGCCGAGGATATGAGTGCTGGTCGCAGGACGGCACGAAACGCCTTTTTCCTTCTGAAAAGTTCTAACGAGCAGCGGGCGTGATGGAACTGGTAGACAAACGAGACTTAAAATCTTGTGCTTGTATAAGCGTGCGGGTTCGAATCCCGCCGCCCGCACCAACAATCTGAGAGCTAAAAATGGGCTATAAATATATCATCGTTCGCAAGGGCAATCAAGAGTTGCCTTTCATCTTTCCGGAAAACTGTGTCCACTCTTTGATGTTCCGAGCGGTCCGTATGATGACAAAGCTCGAGATCAAAACAATTTATCCGAGTGCTTCGGAGAAGATGCTTAAGGACGCAGTCGATTCCCTGAAGGTGGTAGGTGCCGGTTCAATCACTTTAGACGTGGGCTCAGCCACAGGGAGCTCTGGGACTCTAAAGGTGCAATCGCGCCCCGGCGACGCTTCGGCCATTCAATCGTTCCCATACACGCATGGCCTGATATTCGAGGGTGAGTGACGTTTCCACATCGCGGGCCCTATCATCGTTTGTCAAACAGGAGAAATGTCGTGTCGTTTCAGTTTTATTGGCCAGGCGGGTGGAAAATTTGGCCGCATCACTATCGAATTGCAGATGCAGATTTCGATCCTGTATTGTTCATAAACTACTTCTGTTTCGGTCCGTTCCAATGGCGTTGGTATAGCTATGCTAATTGATTTTAGCAGCTCTGTTGTGGCGTAGTCATATGAAAAAGTGGCTTCTACTCTCACCTATTGGCGGGTTATTTATCGGTCATGGTATGGGGATGGCTTTCTTCTCAAAACAAGAAGACGCAGGACAAAGTCGCGTCGTCACCTTTTCGAGTGAGGAAACGGCAACGGATTTCGCACTAACTTATTTGTCAGCTTGTGGGCCTCTCGAGGCGATGCCTGTCGAAGTCGCAGGCGAGCAATACGCCACAATCCCTGAGTTGATCGCAAGTGGATACAAAGATCACTTAGGTTTGCTTTTAGCAAACGTTCAAGCTCACCCAACAATACAATGAAGACGCCCAAGAGCCCTATTGACTCTTAATTGCCGCCCTGTATTGTGGGGACTCTTACATCGTTGGGCAGAGGACACCTGCATTGAATAATCAAAAACCCGAACCGCGCTCCAAAAGCGACGGCTCAACTCTTGACTTCCACTCCATGTTCTTCACGCTTCAAGGCGAAGGACCTTTTGCAGGTCATCGCTCGATCTTCGTTCGCCTTGCCGGCTGCAATCTGCAATGCCCCGGCTGTGATACCGAGTACACACAAGGGCGTGTTGAGCTCGATATCAACCGGCTCTTCGGTATGGTGATCGAGAAAGCGCGTGAGAACGGTGTCATGCGCAACGAAAACTTTTTGATTGTCATTACCGGTGGTGAACCGCTTCGGCAGTCAATCGGGCCATTTGTTGCCATGCTGCTCGACACGGGCTTTATCGTTCAGATCGAATCCAATGGAGTCTTCGAACCTGATCCCCAGCTGAGCAATATGCTCCATAACCGGGTGCAGAGCTTGCATCTCGTTGTTAGCCCAAAGACCAAGAAGATCAACCCAATGACCGCGAATTTCGCAACGTGCTTCAAGTACGTTATCGATCATCGCAGCATCGACTACGCCGACGGGTTGCCCATCAAGGCGCTTGAACACCCCGCGTCCACAGGAGTAGCCCGGCCTCCGTTCGGGTATCGAAAGTCAATCTACGTCAATCCCTATGACGTCCAGAACGATCACGAAAACCAGCTTAATCTCAAAGCCGCGGCAGTCTCCGCTCAACGCTTCGGTTACATTGCCGGCGTGCAACTGCATAAGCTGATCGGGCTCGAGTGATGAAGTCTTTCAGGGCGGACGGCTTTCCTCGAGATCGCAAGATCAAACACGCAAGCAATCGCCCTGAAAAATCAGGTGCATTCTTTGCCAAGCGTTTTGCGTTGACCCAAGAACGCATGGTCGAGATCGGAATCATCCTTCGCAGAATTCGCGAATATCTTGGGTAAACAATCCTAAAGAGGAAACTCAAATGACACAACTTAGCCCCCTTCACGCCTTGGTCGTTTTCAGCGGTGGCCAGGACAGCACGACTTGCCTCGGCTGGGCACTCGATCGTTTCGAAACAGTCAGCGCAGTGACGTTCGATTACAACCAGAAGCACAGGATCGAGCTCGACGCCTCTATCCAGGTCATCCAGCACTTCGAAGAATACACGGGTCGGAAGATCTCGCACGATATCGTGCCGATCCAGGACATCTTCCTGAGCGCGTCACCGCTCACCAATCCGGACGAACAGCTCGAGATGTATTCCAATCACGACGAGATGGAAGGCATCATCGGGGATCGTGTGGAGAAGACCTTCGTTCCCATGCGCAATGCTGTCTTCCTCATGATCGCCGCAAACCGTGCCGTCGCAGCTGGGGCTGGCGTTCTGGTGACCGGTGTCTGTGAAGCTGACAACGCCAACTATCCAGATTGTCGCAAGGTCTTCATAGACTCTGCTTCTCAGACGATCAACATGGCGCTTGGCATCGACGCTTTCAGTATCGAGACCCCGCTCATGCGCCTGAGCAAGGCTGATACCGCCAAACTCGCATATGCGACGCCGGGCACCTACGCGGCACTGAAATACTCGCATACCGCCTATGACGGCAAATATCCGCCGAACGGGCATGACCATGCGTCGATTCTTCGCGCACATGGGTTTGAGCAGGCCGGCATGCCCGATCCTTTGGTCGTTCGTGCATGGCGTGAGGGCTTGATGGACTTGCCCACAACGTCGAACTACGACACGACCGCAAAGGGTTGGGAACTTCTCTGATGACCTACCATTCCAGCAAAATGTATGGGCACGAGATCGGCTTATCTTGTGCCTTCCGGCAGTGGCGAGCGGTCGAGAGCCACTGTTCGAAGCTTCACGGCTATGCCATCGCCGTCAAACTCGAGTTTGAGGCAGAAGCTCTCGATCATCGGAACTGGGTGATGGATTTCGGCGGCCTCAAGGCTGTCAAGCAGTATCTCACCGATACTTTCGATCACAAGGTTCTGGTCGCCCACGACGATCCGGATCATGCTCTTTTCAATGACATGGAAGCAATAGGTATTGCCGACCTAACCCGGGTCGAGCATGTCGGCTGCGAAGCATTCGCCGAAATGATCTATCACTGGATCATTAATTGGATGTTTGTCAATAGTCTTGACAGCAGGGTGCGTCTCACCCGTGTCACTGTCAGCGAACACGGCGCTAATTCCGCCGCTTATTCGGAGTAACATCCTGTGGATGAGAAAACAATCACTGCGCTCGCCGCTAAAGCGGACGCGCGAGTAAAAGCCATGTCGCCCGAAGATCTGGCCAAACTATGGGAAGAGCAGAAGCAAAGCGGGGTGAAGGGCGAAGCTGGTATAGGCAACGACCGAGATGAAGTAGAAGTTCGGCAGCCGGTGAGCGAACGAGTTGATAGCAACGGAAGAAAGATTGCTTTCTTCAACGATGGGACGTTTATCAGGGAAGCTGATCAGACTCAACCCGAAAGAGTCGTTCCTGCGGTAACGCGGCGTCGTGTGGCATCTTCGTTTGAAACGACCATGTCGGACGGTTCTATTCGGCATGGTGACTGGCTTCAGACTTACACGGGCAAGGCATTCTTCCCGTTCGATCCTCGGCCCGAAGATATCGACATTGAGGATATTGCACATGCCCTCTCCCACCAATGTCGCTATGGCGGGCATACCAGCCGTTTCTACTCGGTCGCTGAGCATTGCGTGATCCTCTCAACGAAAGTCGAACCGCAGTATGCCTTGGCGGCACTGATGCACGATTGCGCCGAAGCGTACCTGGTCGACATTCCTCGCCCTGTGAAATACTCGCTTGTCGGGTATAAAGAACTCGAAGTTCTGGTCGAAAAAGCAATCGCTGCGAAATTCAATTTGCAGTATCCTTGGCCTGAACAAGTCATGGCTTTCGATACCCGGATGATCCGCGACGAAGGTAACGAGCTCATGGGCGGCGGGGTCAACGACTGGAACAAATACGGCGAGACGCTCGACGCTCGCCCGTTTGGGGTGACCCCTATCGTCGCCAAGCAGGCATTCCTGCGCCGCTTTCACGAACTACATCAAGAGGGAGCCATTTAATGGCCATGTTGCGCGATTACCCCGTAGGCATCGAACAGGCCACTCGGCTTCTGCTTGACGAGATCGGCGAAGATATTGATCGCCCCGGCTTGCTCGAGACGCCTGAGCGCGTCGCCAAAGCGTGGGCCGAATGGACTTCCGGTTACGACATGGACCCCAAAGAGGTCATCAAGATCTTCGAAGAGGGCGACTACAATGAGATGGTGATTGTCAAGAACATTCCCATCTATTCGAAGTGTGAACATCACCTTGCCGATATCTTCGGCACAGCTACAATTGCCTACATTCCGCAGGGTAAGGTTCTCGGCTTATCAAAGCTTTCCCGTCTCGCCAACGTCTTCGCTCGCCGCCTCCAGGTTCAGGAACGCATGACAGTGCAGATTGCAGACGCTCTTTTCAAGAGTGACCTGGACCCGAAAGGCGTTGGCGTTCAGCTGCGTTGCCGACACATGTGCATGGAATCTCGAGGCACCAACCAGCAGGGTCATCATACGGTGACAACTGCATTGCGTGGTGTTTTGTTTGCCGGCGAACCCCGCGCCGAATTCCTCGCCGCGGTTGGAGGGTAAAATGAACCTAGCAATTCGCATTCTCGTCATTATGGCGCTTGGCGCCTGGACCATCTGGCCTGAGCCGTGGGGCTTCGGCATGTTCACGCTCGGCATGATCAGCGTTAACCCCGTAGTAGGCCTGACAATGGCCATCCTGTGGACGATTGTCGTCTTCACTGTGCTGCCGCTCAAGCTTCGGCACTACAAGCTCGGAACTCAGATCGCACTTGTCGCGATGATACTGGTCATGCACTATCAGGCATATGCGATGGGTTTCATTTCGCTAGCGAACTACGCGCCTTGGCTGATCTCGTTCGCCATGTCGGGAATTTTCGTTCTGGTGGCCTGGCCTATGATCGCCAATAGGCTCTGGCAGTGGACCCATTACCAGCGTGCCGTCGATCCGCAGACCGCGGATGTTAACGAGCACTCGCACTGATCTGTAAAGATCGAGACGGCCCCCGGCGCGGAGTGAGATGACGATGAAAGATTTTCTGATTTACGGCAAGCATGACGAAAACACGCTTGCGCAAATGACGACTTGCATGGCGTTTGACGACGCTGCGGCAGGCGTACTCTGTGCGGATGGGCATCTTGGTTATGCCCATCCCATCGGGGGTGTGGTCGGTTATACTGACCACATTAGCATTAGCGGTGTTGGTTTTGATATTGCTTGCGGCAACATGGCTGTGCGTCTTGACGCTCGCGCCGATGACATTCGTCCACAGGTAGGGAAAATCTTGGCTGATATCGCAGCTGTTGTGAGCTTCGGCGTCGGTCGATCCAACGACGAGAAGGTCGATCACGATTTGTTCGATAGCCGGCTCTGGGAAGATGCCGGGGTGCCTGAACTGAAGACGATGGCTCGCAATCAGCTTGGGACCGTCGGATCAGGAAACCATTACGTCGATCTTTTCGAAGATGATGCAGGGTTTGTCTGGATTGGCAACCATTTCGGATCGCGTGGCCTCGGACATAAAATCACGACCAAGTACCTGGAGCTTGCTGGGGCCAAAGACGGGATGCTCGTTCCTCCTGCGTTGGTTCCGGCAGACGACGATCTCGGACGCGGCTATATGGCGGGCGTTGAGCTGGGAGGTCTGTATGCTTACGCTGGTCGTGAGTGGGTGATTGAGCGCGTGCGCAAGATCATCGGCGGCAACGTCACGTTCTCGGTTCACAATCACCATAACTGGTGTTGGCGTGAAACCCATAACGGGATTGACATGTGGGTTGTTCGAAAGGGTGCTACGCCGGCATTCCCCGGGCAATACGGCTTCGTCGGCGGATCGATGGGCGATGACGCGGTGATCCTTCGCGGTATTGATAGTCCGCTTTCGAAAGCTTCGCTCTATTCCACGGTTCACGGGGCGGGGCGTATCATGTCACGCACCGAGGCACGCGGTCGTTTCGTTCGAGATCCTATTACCAAAAAGAAAGAGCGTCAACCCGGTCGAGTTCGTCATGACGAATGGCAGAACTGGATACGTGACAAGGGCGTTACGTTGATTGGAGCGGACTTGGACGAGGCGCCCCAGGCATATCGTCGTCTTCCTGAGGTCCTTGCAGCTCATGCCGGCACGGTAGAGATCATGCATACTTTGCATCCGTTTGGGGTCATCATGGCCGGCGCAAACGAATTCGATCCTTACAAAGATTAATGAGCCGTAAACCGGGTCTTATCAAACTGAGACTCCGCTTGCACCCGCACGCGGAGTTTCTTTTTGCTGAAATGGCCAACCAGCAATGCACCGCGCAACAGATGGCAGAGCGTTCAGGTGTCTCGAAAGCAACAATATTCAACTGGTCGCAGGGTAGATCCAATCCCGGGATGATCGATCTGGAAGCTTGCCTCAACGTTTTAGGCTTTTCGCTTGTGATCCGCAAGCAGTTAACACAGCCCAGCAAACACCTTGCCACCCATCCACAGGGATGCGATTGTCGGCATTGCAAAACGCAGACAAAAGGAACTCCTGATGCGTGATCCCAACGACGAACCGCACTTTTATCAGACGGGTGCACTTTCCGAAAAGAACATCGTCCTGCTCGCTGAGGCGTGCCGCGCCTATTCGCAGGTCGATGGCGTCGATCTCCAGAAGACAGACGACCTGATTGCTCTCGCCGAGCACTTCGAAGACGCAGAGGGCAACCTCATTCCTGTGGACGGGCCCGACACGGTCAATGCCGAGGAAGAAGGGCTCGAGATCGAAGACGAAGATGGCGACGACGATCTCACCGAGGGTGACGACGACTAGGCAATCGTCAAAGTCGCTTCTTCAGTTGTCCCACACTGCAAGGTGTGGGACAACTTGTTTTCAATAGGAGCCCCATCGCATGTCTGCTGATCATGACGCCGAAAAAGAACTAATCGCTTTGTCCAAGGATCAGCGCTTGTTCTTTGAAAAGCTGATGCCTGGGATGAAGCTTTACCCGTATCAGGAAGAGTTAATTTCTGCAATTCTGAACGGCAAAGTTACTCGGAAGCTTATAATGCATCGTCGGCCCATTGGCAAAACCCCGATGATGCGAGCTGTTGAAAAATATCTCGAAGAGCATCCTAATGCCGACAAACAATAGCTCCGAAGATGATTGGGAATTCGAAGAGGTCGTTCCTGACCAGTGGCGCTGCGAAGACTGCGGCCATGAGTTCACGAAGAAATGGCCTCCGAAGGGCGTCGAAGCGAAGCCTTGCAAATGCCCGAAATGTAAGTCATATTCAGCAGCGCCTGTGGGGAGATAGACATGTCGGGATACCGTAAGAGTTGGGGTCAGGTAATGAACCGCCTTATTGAGATTCGGGGCAAGGAAAAGAACGAAGACTTCTTCCTTATCGAATGCAAGGGCGACCAAGTCACGTTTGAATACGTCCTTGAGTGCGAGATCAATACGTTGCCGACGGCTGAATTTGTCGACTTGCTTGAGCAGGCTGAAATTCTCTATTTGCCATCCCCTGAGCTTGCGCAGAAGATTACTTCGGATGGGATTACCGAGCTTTCGAAGCTGAAAGAAAAACTTGCCGCTCAAGGGATCATTGTTGAATGAGGATGTGGGATGTTCCGCCTGCGACAATGTGTCGGCAACATTTGCTCGGTGAGCATCTCGAGATGCACATGTTTGTAGGTGCTATCGCCAAGGGCACGAGCATGTATGGCTATATCGAGAATGGACTTCTCGACGTGTCAAAGCTTCAATCTCGGCACGACGAGCTGGTCACCGAAATGACCAATCGCGGCATGAAACACAAATCCCCGTTGCCTGAGATCCCCGAGCATCCGTGGCGTGCCGAAGCGATTGACGTTAATGTCAGTCTGCTCGAGCTCGCGCATAGGTGCGCTGAGTGTCAGAAGCTACAGGACGCATATTACAAGTGAAGTTTGTATATACGCCTACCGAGTTTTGTGAATATATAATCCGCAGTCGTCTTGAACCTGGAATCCCCTTAATAGTCGACCGGAGACCTCTCCCTTACACGACAGGGGAACCTAGCTGGGTTTACAGCAAGTGTCGAGAACGAAACCTAGAAAAGACGGTTGAGATAGAATGAGGCTCTTTAACGCCGGTATCTATACGTCGAATTTTGACAAGCTGGGCACCGTGTATGCTAGACTCACGGACAGTGAGCGTGCAATGCGCGATAGCTGCGCCAACTTCCTCGAGTCTTATCATTACGTGCATTCGCAGCGATACGTTGACAAGATGCGCCGTGACGGTATCAAAGTTTTTCTCGATTCCGGGGCGTTCTCGGCTTTCTCACAGGGCATCTCGGTCGATATAAATGCATACTGCGATTACATCCACAGGAATGATGATATCATCGAATTTCCATCTGTGCTTGACGCCATCGGTGATCCTGATGGAACCTGGCGCAACCAAGAAGAGATGGAACGACAAGGCACGCACCCCCTCCCCTGCTATCACTATGGCGAGCCGGTTGAAGTTTTGCAGTATTACATCTCAAAGTACGAATACATAACCATCGGTGGCATGGTGCCAATTTCGACTCCTCAGCTCAAGATTTGGCTTGACCGAATTTGGGCGGAGTTCTTGACGCATGAAGACGGCACCCCAAAAGTTAAAGTGCATGGGTTTGGTTTGACTTCGCTCCCTCTTATGTTCAGGTACCCGTGGTATAGCGTGGATTCGTCAACATGGGTGCAGTGGGCGGCAAATGGCATGATCCTGATCCCCGGCAAGGCTGGGCAGGTTGACGTTTCGAACAAGTCGAGTCGTCGTAAACAGCGCGGCCAGCACATGGATAGCGTGGCGCCCCTCGAAACAGCCGCAATCGAGAACGAGATCCAAAGTTTCGGTGGTGACCCCGAACGCCTTCGCGATCTATACTATTCTCGTTGGGCCTGGAACGCATGGGCCTTCCCGACTTATGCTAAGGACAAGCACTGGGAGGGAGATAAATTTGAAACCATCGAACAACGCTTGTTTTGAAAGGACAAACGTATGAACTTCCGCAACTCCCTGATGGCAATTGCACTTGCAGTCGCTGCATTCTCGGCTCCGGTATTTGCGCAGACCGCGCCGCCCGCCGCCGACGTAACCCTGAGCCTCACAGCGAACATGCCGAACCTCAAGGATGCCAAGGCACTCAACACTTTCTCCGGCAAGATCATCGATGCGCAGCTTCGCGAGACGTCGATTCTGAAGTGCACGGCGGGTCGTTCGAAGTGGGCAGTGTTCCACGAGAACAAAACCTGCGCTTCTCAGCCGGGTTCGGGCACTGAATTGTTCATCGCCAAGACGAATACATGGGTCCCGCGCGTGCTTCTCGGTGGCTTCTACGAAGTTCAGGAGGATGGCACGACTGAAGGGTCCACCCTCGTCTATGACTATCAGGCGGTCGGTGCAGTTGCCCCGAGCAAGGGCGCGTTCGGCGGTTCGCTTCTGCTGAAGCCTGAGCTCGCTTCGACAGGTGCCAAGGGTCTGGTGGACGACGTCCTCGGCGGTCTGACAAAGCAGGCTGGTTCGGCGGTGATCAACAAGGAAACGGACACCATCACGTTCGCCAACTTTTGCCTGCCGTCGGCGGGTTACCCCTCCGATAAAGGGACTTGCTTCAACGGTGACGCGGTATATAGCTACCAGAATTATGCCTGGTTCTTCCGCGTCAATGCGAAGTTCAAGGATCAGGACATCCGTCTGGAAGGCAACATGCCCTTCACCACGCCAGCCATCCCCGAGAATGTCGACCCGAACAAGCCTGCTGTTACTGAATACAATGTCAGTCTTCAGATCCCCGGCCAGGTTGCCGCCTCCACCACCACCGACGATGACGCTGCCCTCTTCGCAGAGTTCGATCCCGACGCCGGTCTGTCTGCCCTGCCGAACGGTATTTCCGGCAAGCTCACGATGAAGAACTCGGCTTACACCGAAGTCGCAATCGGTCAGGAAACCATCCTCGCAGCGACCGCGGTTCAGCTTGATGGCACGCTTCACGGTACGGGAATCCCTCTCGAGGTCGTTCGTGCCTTCGGCAAGCTGATTGTCGAGATTCTGCCTGAGACCTTCGTCGGTCCGTAATCCTATCAATACACCCCGGCAATCGTGTCGGGGTGCAACTTCCAGAATTGCTTTATGGCTTAGTCGATACGGGGCAGGACCGTAGCCGTGACCGAAGAGGGAAACCTCCAAGTTAGGCATGTGGTGTAACACTTCGACTAAGCTTTATGGCAATTACGGTAATCAAAAGGAACCCCGTAAAAATGAACTATATCAAGCAGTTTCGCACGTTCTACTTTCCCGACCCCGGCACGATTACCTGGCGAGACTATCTCTGGCGCTCGTTCATAGTCGGCCTCTTTTTCACGAGCATTTCGTGGCTTGCAGTCAAGCTTTTCGGGGTCGATGCGTCGATGACGCCGCTCGAGATCGCCGCAGTGAGCACGAGTTTCGCTTGCACGTACCTGTGCAACATCCAATCGCGCATGAACTACCCGCTGGGTATGATCACTACCGCGCTTTATGCTTGGCTCACGTTTGACGCCGGCCTGCTGGGTTCTGCCGCGCTGAACATCTACCTTGTTCCTGTTCTCGCGTACGGTTGGTTCCGATGGGGCAAGGACAAATCGACCCGTCCTGTTGCCCATCTCAATGCGTGGTACATTCCGATCTATCTCATCCTCACTGTCATTGTGTGGATCTTTTGCTCGGTAATTGTCACATCGCTTGGCGGACAACTCGGTCCGTGGGATACTGCTATTCTCGTTCTCAGCGTGCTAGCGCAGCTCCTGCTTGACAACAAGAAGCTGGAAACCTGGATCATCTGGGTTTTAGTCAATCTGGTTGCCCTTTACGTTTACTCGACGCAAGGCCTTTGGCTGGTTACCGCGCAGTACGTGTTCTTCTTGATCAACACCAGCATCGGCTGGATGGAATGGCGACGCATCTATGCGAAGAATAAAGCCAACGAGATCATGCAACGAACCTTGCATGAAGGCACAACGCCCGAGTATGTGAAGGGCGATCTTTACTACCCTCAGACAACGGGTCGAGGGCTTCGCCGCACTCCCAAGGGTCCCCCGGACATTCGCGAGTGGGACGATAGCGATTACAGGGGCTGAAATGCGTATCATCGGCGGGCACGATTACTACGACGGCGTGATTCCTTTCGACAGCGATAGGGAACGCGTATTCGTCCGAGACCACAAGACTATCGAGCTCGTGCCCGTCGATAACAGCAGATTGCAGATCAAATCTACAGCAAGACCTGTGCTGCGTGGGATCGAGAAACTTGAGGTGATCTTCTGCGGAAAGCGTTATCGCGGAATCAGGATCAAAGAGACGACACGCCAATACCAACCGCTGATTGATGTCTTCGCTTGGACGGCGGAGCGAGCCCTTCAGCATCTCGAGTTTGATGATCGCCCCGCTTGGCGAACGCCGGATGGCGAGCAGATTTACTCGCAGGACGTAGGCCGATACTTCGCCCCTACCCCTGTGGACGAGAAAACGTTCGCCCTGCTTCGCCAGCAGAAAATCCTGATTGCTATTGCGCAGCACGAAGGATTCTCAAATAAATCTACTTGGCGCGTTAACTCGGCTGAGTTGAAGTATTTGCATTTTGGCTCGATCATGCCGGCGTGGGAAGCGTATCAGGAGCTTGAAATGTTCCTCGGTACAATTCTGGTGAACGATGACGACCAAATGGTTAAGGTCAGCGAGCAATCGAAACTTGTCAAGCACGGGTTTGACAAGTGGAGTTTCAAGAATCCCATCCACAGGAATAAACCGAGAGGTGCAAAGTGAAAGTTATCCGTTTCAAGGGTTCGTGGGGAGCAAGTAATCAAGGCTTTCTATCGATTGAGCAAGCGGTTCGGCATATGGTTGCCCCGATACCTTACGGAAGTGACGGGCAGCTAGAGAAAGAAATAGAACGCTTGAACAATACGGTTGAACTGATCGGAAGATTAGTCGATGGCCTTGTTTCCAAGGGCCTACTAAGCCACGAAGAAGTGGCATTGATTCTCGGATTGTCTTACGAGGTAGTTGAAGAATGATCAAATTCAAAGATGTTCGCAGCGGGCCTGTAGGGGCTATCCTGATGACAGCCCTACCACCGAGCATAGGGCACGAGGCGCTTGTTCGCTTCGGCGCGGAATATATGTCGCATCTCGACGGCCATTTGGTCGTTATTATGGGCGTTCTCCCTAATGAACCTGGCCGGCGTGCGGATCATTTCGAGGCGCTTCGTTCGTGTTTCGGAAGTTACCGAAACGTGCACTTTAGCCTTCAGTTCTCGAACGATCCGCAAGGCCCGAGCGGCCCGGACGATGACGCGTTCTGGGCGCACTGGGTCAAGGTGATCATGGGCCACATTGGCAAGACCCCGGATTACCTCTTCTCGTCGGAACAATACGGCTTTCGAATGGCTCAGGCACTCGATTGCCAGCACATCCCGTTTGATCCGGGCCGTTGGATCGCCAACGGCGTAAAGGCGACTGATATCCGCAACGATATCACAGGTCAGTTCTTTAACATAATCAAGCCGCTTCGAGACGAATTGCGGATGCGCGTGACGATCTTCGGACCTGAGAGCACCGGTAAGACGACGCTGACGAAGAACCTCGGTGAGCACTACAATTCGCCAGTTTCTCCGGAGTGGGCCCGGCCCTACCTCGAGATGCTTCCTGATGGTCGCGTGAACCAAGAACGTGAACGAATGCTGACCATCGTCCGCGGTCAAGCGGCACAGGAAGCTGTGACGGATCGCATGGCAGAAGACAAGGGTTCGCCGTTTGCGTTCTTCGACACAGACCTGCTTACTACGATGGGTTTCGAACAGCGTCGGCGTCCGCGGTTTGGACGAAATAAGTTAGTTAGCTGGGAACATGACGAGCGTGCGAAATGGTGGGACGAGATCGAAGGGCTCTACCGCCCTGCCGACCTTTATCTGGTGACCAGCGACGCGATCCCCTTCGAAGTCGATCCGTTGCGCTACGGCGGTGACAAACGCGAAACCGATGCTGCTTACTGGATCGGTATTCTCGAAGCCCGTCAATTGCCTTATTATGTGATCCCGACAGGCGACGCACTCGAGACCCTCGGATGGGCTATTCAGCAGCTCGAAAATGCAATGGAAGCACGCGCCGGTTTCGCCTACTATGAAAGGACCACGTAAGGCGAGGAACACGCATGCCTAAGATCCTTTTGCGCAATCAAGAGAATCGATACTTCATCACTGAAGTTGAATTCTGGCCCGCCGCGTGGAGTAGGGAAACCCCTCCCGTCGTGCGGGCCAATGTCTTTGGTAGGGTAGAATCCGTTTATTATCTTCGGACGGATGATTGGCTCGACGGAAAGCGTCTTTATGTTGAGGCGCCTGAACTAGGGGTAGCAATCCCTTACGAGTTGACAACCAAAGAAAGTCACGCAAAATGAAGCAGATCAACACTCTGTCCCGAGAAGATCTCGCAAGGCTCAAAGACGAAGTCATGTTCGCAGGTCCGAATAATTCAATCGACCTGTATCAGTCCGTTGCGACGAAGTCGGCAATATACCCCGGGCATGGAACGCCGTTTGGGCTCGCCTATGTCGCCCTCAAGGGGGCTGGTGAAGCCGGGGAATTCGCCGAGCACGTCGGCAAGGCAATGCGTGACGATGATCTGGTCACAATCGGAACAGAACGGGGCGACGGTTTGCACGACGTTTTGTTCCAGGAGATTACTCCCGAGCGCAAAGCTCTATTGATCAAGGAAATTGGCGATCAGCTTTGGTATCTAGCCGCCAAGTGCAACGAGCTTGGGGTTCTGCTCAGCGACGTAGCAGTCATCAATATCGAAAAGTTACTCGACAGAACCGAACGAAACGCCTTGCAAGGCTCAGGCGATACGCGTTAATGTAATGTCGTTCTGAGCAAGGGTCTTTCGTTTCGACTCGGTTGTGTTGTGCTTTGCTTAGCGTTGATGGGTATTTCCGCGATCAACTCCAGTCCCGTCGCCGGATCAATTCCCCCGAATGTTCGGCGACGGGATAACTTAAAGTGTCACTGAAGAGTCCTGATGGGACGAAATCACAAGGGAGAGCTTTGTGATCTGGCACGTACAAGAGGAACGTTTAAGAGCGATATGGGCTTGACCGGCAATAGCTTACCGGTGACAACATAATGACCCAAAAGGATCTTGAGTAGGTATCGCTAGCCTCATTTGGGAGCTGATGATCCGGCTTAACAGCTCGATTTGACTTCTCAGGCGGGATGGTTGCAAACGCCCGCAAGTCCTCACTCCTATCTTCCACAGGAAGTTATCATGGCTATCAAGCAAGCGCCTCCGTCTGCACTCATCGGGGTTGAAGCGGTCAACGCTGAAACGGGGCGAGAAGTGACTCCTTTGACTTTGACATTCACGTTACGACAGTGGCGTCTGCTTGCGGTTGCGGCAGGCCGCGTTAGCGCGTCAGTTTTCATCGAATCCAAAGATGCGGCTGAAGTCAAGGCAATCGCCAAGCTGATTGCTGAACAAACCGGCAAAGAACCCGCATGAAATTCGATAACTTCCAAGTCGTAAATCCGCAAATTGTTCCCGCGGATCGCAAGCGTGAGCTTGATCGTCGGTACCTGGCGTTCGTTTATCCCAATCGAGACGCTCGCGGCGGCCTTGAAGATCTTGTTGCAACCAGCGATAGTTACGACGATATCTTAGCTGCCGTTAACGAAGCCCGCAAGACAGAATTTCAAGCGATTTGGCACGTGTACGATAGCGCAACCGGCCAGATTGTGCTCAAGGGATCTGATCCATGATCGAACGCGAGAAAGAATTTCTTCTTGAGCTCGCCGAAAAGATCGAACGTCTCCCTACCATTTTCGGGGAGGATGAGGTAAAGCGGCTGCGCGAGATTGCTGACATGTTCACGATCCGCGGTAAGCGACAGCAGGAAAAAGGCCTTCTTTGATGCTTGACGCACTTCGTTTCGTTGCATCCGCCGTTGCGAAGAAAGACTACGTCCCAGCTCTCACACACTACAAGATCACTAACGGTAAGGTGATGGGCTTTAATGGGATCATCGCCCTGTCATCTGAGATTGACGTTGATCTGGAGGTGATGCCGAGCGCAGCGAAATTCCTCGCCGCAATCAAGGCGTGCCCTGACACCATTGCGCTCAACGTAACCCCATCTGGGAAGCTCGCTGTCAAGTCCGGCAAATTTAAATCGTTCGTTGATTGCCTTCCCATGGACACAGCGGTCACTTTCCTTGAACCTGAAGGCGAGGAAGTTGACTTGGGACCGAGCTTTCTCAAGGGCATCAAGCTGCTTGAGCCTGCGATGGGCATCGACGCATCCCGCCAATGGGCAATGGGGATTAAGCTTCGCGGCAAGTCAATGTTCGCGACTAACAACATCATGTTAGTCGAATACTATCACGGGACGCACATTCCAATGGACGTGGTGATACCTGACCTGGCCATTAGGGAGTTGGTTCGTATCAACGAAGTTCCTACGCGTGTCCAAGTTTCTGAAAAGTCGATCTCATTCTGGTTCGGTGAGAAGCGTTGGTTGCGCACGAACCTGCTTGAAGGTGGAAAGTGGCCGACGGACAAACTCACGCAGATTCTGTCAGCGTCAACCGGTGAGCAGGTGCCTTTCCCTGATGGGTTCGCAGAGAACCTTGAAATTATCAAACCGTTCTTGGGCGATAACGGCACTATCTTTCTTACGCCTAAGGCGATGATGACCTCTCAGTACGACGGCGAGGGAACGACGCTCGAGATTGAAATGCCGCAGATCACCGAGATGCAGGCATATCATCATAAACAGCTTGTGCTGCTGGCCGAGATGGCAGCGACTATCGATTGGACAGGCTATCCGCGTCCGTGCATGTTTCAAGGGAAGATGCTTCGCGGCGCACTTGTTGGACAGAGGGTGTAAATGTCACGTTGGGACCTGACAGGTATCTTCTGGGACGACTATGTCGAGCCCCGTGCGCCGGCGATAAAGGAAAAGCGTCTGCCGCCTGACCCCGTCTGGCTCAAAGACGACTATTTGCCCGGGCTCGCCGAAGCACTTTCGTATCAGTTCAATCATATGTCTGATGCTGAAATTGTGACAGAAGCCAAAGAGAAGAATCGTCTCGTTTGGGATACGGAAGAATATCCGAACTATTCCTTGATCGGTTTCAAGTCGGTCAAGAGTGGCAAGCATATCGTAATGGAGGCTAACGACGGGCAGCCATTCAACGAAATTGATCGAGCCAAGCTTCAGTGGATTCTAAGGAACTACTGCGTTGTCGGTTTCAATGACGAAGCATTCGATATCCCGGTCACAATGTACGCGCTGAACGGGGCAACGACGAACCAGCTTTCAGACGCAGCCCAAGATATCATTGCCGGCGGACCTTTGTTTCAGGGTTTGACGCCGCGTGACTTCTATGCCAAATACCGGATCAGCGCCTTTCCAGTCGATCATATCGATCTGATCCAACTAACGCCCCTCGGTCCGGGCTTGAAAGTTTGCGCCGGTCGTATGCACTCGAAATGGATGGCTGATCTACCGTTCATTCCAGGCAAGCTACTCACTGCTGACCAAAAGTTAATCCTTCGCAGGTATTGGGCGAACGACTTGGATAACACCGAGTTGCTGTTGGGCAAGCATAAGGTCGCACTCGAGCTGCGTGAACTGCTGACTAAGGATTACGGCGTTGACGTTCGATCCAAGTCTGATCCGCAAATCGCAGAGGCAGTGCTTCGATCCGAAGTCAAGAAGTTAACAGGCCGCAAGCGCATTGACAAAGCGGTCATTCGCGCCGGCGAGTATTTCTATTTCGTTCCGCCTGCATATACTGCCTACAAGTCGGAAACAATGAAATGGGTACTTGACTTCATCAAACGGCAGAAGTTCTATATTGATGAAGGCGGTTCGCCCGTCATGCCAATCGAGCTGGAAGGACTTGATATTGAAATCGCTGGTAACATCTACCGTATGGGTATCGGCGGACTTCACTCACAAGAAAAGTGTTCAATCCACCACAGTGATGATGACTTCGAGCTTTCGGACAACGACGTTACTTCGTACTATCCGAACCTCATCATCCAGCAGAACATGTACCCGCCTCACGTGGGACCCGCTTTCCTCACTTCTTTTAGCGGCATCGTAACTCGACGCATAACGGCCAAGCGCGCTGGCGACAAGGGGACCGCGGAAACGCTGAAGATTGTCGCTAACGGCACGTTCGGTAAGACCGGCGAGCGAGGCGGGCATTCGGTCGTCTATTACCCTGAGATGATGATCCAGACGACGGTGAGCGGGCAACTGTCCCTACTCATGCTGATCGAGATGCTCGAGCTGGTCAACATTCATGTAGTGAGTGCGAATACCGACGGTATCATGATCAAGTGCCCCAGGCACCTATTGGACGTCAAAGCGCAGATCATTGCCGATTGGCAGACTGCAACGGGACTCGAGCTCGAAAGCAAAGGATACAAAGCCGTCTACTCGCGTGACGTTAACAACTACATCGCTTTGCTCGAGAAGCCGGACACGAAAGAAACCGGCCCTTGGCAGTATGCTAAGGCGGTCGGTGCGTATCGCAAAACGATTGACGTGTATCCACTCAAGTGGAACCCTACGTGCGAAATCTGCAACGAAGCGGTCATTATGTATCTCGCAAAGGGCGTTCCCTTGATCGAGACCATTCGAGCTTGCGACGATGTACGCAAGCTGATAGAAGTGCGCCGTGTGAGCGGTGGGGCATGCAAGGGCGGCGAGTATTTGGGCAAGGTCATTCGCTGGTATTACGGCGTTGACGTTAAAGACGAGATCATCAACGCGAAGAACGGTAATCACATTCCGCGGTCTAAAGGCGCTGTCCCCTGCATGACCTTGCCGGATGACATTCCTGTGGACGTAGATTGGGACTACTATGTCACGCGCGCTCAAAAGATGATCGATGACTTCTATCCGAAAGTCAAGGTTGCCAAAGTCAAGGCGAATGCTGCGCCAATCGTCCCGGCCACTCCCGAGCAGGTCGAATGGCTCAAGCAGCATGATTGGGAACCTCTTTGGGATGACAACAATTGGATCAAAGTCGAATGGCGTGCAAACCCCAGGATCGACATTGACAAAGCTGGCGTACCTTTCCATGTCGCGTGGGCGAGCGCAACTAACGGCAAAAATGTTCTTGGTAAAGTTGAAGACGAAGAAGAGGCGACCACAGAATGAGAGCTCTTAGGCTTCCGCCCTCGAAAGAGGAACAGATTGCTACTGCCACAGCACTTATCGCCAATGCAGTTTATCAGCAAAAGAAGGCGCAAGCTGAGGTCGACCGGCTGGGCAAGCAGGTTGCCGCTCATCCCGATATCCCTGTGTTCAAGGATATCCTTTATGAGAACCAGAAATGGCTAGCATTGGAGACTGGGAGAATTGAACGCTACACACAATCCCTCAACGCACTTGAGTCCGAATGAGTTTGTAGCAATCCGTCATCCTCAGACAGGTCTCTACATGCAAGCTAACAAACGTTGGTTTAACGTTGCAAAATTTCTACCCTACAGTCGAGCAATACTGTTTGTTCGGGTTGATCTAGGGCTTGATCTCAGCGACGTGGAATTCGTCTCACGTGACGAGATTAAGAACCTCAAGTATTGAGTTGACGCGATAGCACGATGGGCCTAACCTGATCGTATTGAGATTGAGTTGCAGCCCTCAGCGCAGCTCGATTGATCGGAAGGGAGCCTGTGAATGATCGTTCGCAAACAGACTTGGAATTGTATGTCACCGGGCGCGGAATACGCACCCGTCTGGGTTGAGCAAAGGCTTCCCGTATAGGCGGTTTTAGATAAACGGCGTAGCATCCGCGGATTGGATGTACGAGGCGTGAGCAATCTCGGCTGAACGAAAATGGAGGAAAAATCGAGTTGGGCAGTGCGGGGCGCGCGCGGCATTAATGTCCGGTGATGCAAAACGGACGAGTAAGACCGCAGGACTCAGTTTTAGGCCCTACCGTACTTGAAAGCGGTAGGGCCATTTAATTTTATGCAGCTTGCTTAATTGATTGCTCTTCGCCAGATTTCCATTTCAGGAACGCTTCGAGCAGCTCGAGCTTCGGAGTTTCAACTCCGTATTTTTCAACCAGCTGGCGAACGCGTTTCCAGTCGGGCGGATTGATACAGGTAGCCTCCATTGCCATGTAGGGTGTGCCTTTTAAGAATCCGTATGCCAGCAACGCTGCCCGGGATTCGCTACGCACGTCGATTTTACGATGGTCGCGGAGGGATAAACGAAGCCTGCGAGCTTCATCATGAGCGACAAGATCACGCGGAGCAGGACGCTTCCAAACACCGGGCTCGACTTCAACACGTTTGGAGGGTTTTGCCCATTCCTGAGTACGGCGTTGAATAGCTTCTTCGTGTCGAATGTCACGAGCTTCTGAAGCGAGAGATTTGATCTTGACGCGGAGGTAGATAGACGACATTTTGATGATCCTTGAAAGGGAGTAAAAATACTACGACCAGACAAAGGATCAAAGGCGGACTGCGTATTCGGAATCTAGGTCATCTTTAATGCCTTTCAAGCATTGGTGTTTGGCGAGCCTAGCGGGGATCGAACCCACTTGCTAAGGATTAGAAGCCTCTGCAACGCGCCCTATAAGCCCGTGCCTCATAATGTATCGTCGTCGTCGTATATTGCAAGGCCAGAAATGTTTTAAGCACCTACCGAATTGAATTGACAGGTCGTAAGCGAGTGGGTTAAGTTCACGACAGATTGGTGAACGCCTACCTGACATTCACCCTTCGCGGTCGAGCATGGTTTGGGTGAGTCTAAGCAAGCTTGACGGCGTAGCAGTAACTCTGGAAATGACCCCGGGCGCATGTTAACTCAAACGTGCAAAACGGGACAGCTCGGATAGGGTAGGCATCTTGAATTAACTGATGCGGGATAGAGCAGCCCGGTAGCTCGCCTGGCTCATAACCAGGAGGCCGATGGTTCGAATCCATCTCCCGCTACCAGTTTCAGGTCGGTATTGTGCGGACCCTGCACTTACGCCGACTAGAGATCGCTTGATGTCTGGAACAACTACCTACGGGCGGTAGCCAACTAAATAGCGATCTCGACTTAATTCCTCACTCGAGTGAGGATCGGGCACGTTGCCTGGTGTAGGTGCACTTGCACCACCGTAAACGACCCGGATGTTGAGCGGCTCATACCCGTATCGACAGCCTCGGGGCCTGGCTTAGTAGGGTCCCGCCGAATTCCCCGAAAAGGGGCATACAGATAGACGAACAAAGCTTCCCCGAAAAGGGGTACGATCAGCCACGGTAGTGCATCCCCAAGGTGCAGTGGTGACGAAAGCGATCTACCTAGCTTAGTCCCTAAGTTGGCACGGGTTGAGTGGCAGAACAGCGTACTGTCAAGCAGCCAACATAAGCTTCGCTCGCGTGGTCCCGGCGATACGGGACAACTTCCTTGCTGGAGAGTAGCTATAGTGGTAGAGCAACCGGCTGTTAACCGGTGGGTCGGGGGTTCGAATCCCTCCTCTCCAGCCAAAAATTTTTGAATCTGATGCAACGATTCCGGTTGACAAGGGTTTTGGGATCAGGTAATCGGTGCATTACTGCAGAAAAGAACGTGTTGCCTGAGTGGTTGAAGGGTGACTGTAACAAAAAAGCTAGGTTTGTCCGTTCAGGGACGATTACCGGCTTTCGTGGGTTCGAATCCCACACACGTTCTTAATGCTACCGAGAAACGAACTGAGGCGTCATTCTAGATCGCGCGTGTAGGTTCGGGTCGATGATGGGAACGGACGGGAATGCCCCGTCACTATAACCGGCACGGGCTCTGAGATAAACCTGGTCATCGACCAACAATGTGAAAAGGCGGGTGAGCTTCTGTTTGTAGGCTCCCCGCCTTTTCCATGCTCAAAACCTTTTTGGTTCTGAGTGCTTTTCGTGGTTGCAATCCGTCTTTCGTTGCGTAATATGAGTATCAGCAACGACGAGATGTCGATGACCAACGAAAGGAACCCCTAATGAACACTTCCCTAATCGCTCTGAACGCGTTCCGCAATGCCGAGGGCCAGGTCCCCTTTGCGGACTTTCGCAAGGCTCGCCACGCGCCAATGCTCGAGAAGTTCGAAGACGAGTACGAAGTCGCTTCGATGAACCTGATCGCCGATCTCGCCGACGAGAACCCCGATGATGCAATTGGCGAGATGATTGCTCATTCGTCGGATGCATCGTTTGCCGAAGAGGGTGAAAACCTTTTCGATGATGCGGTAAACGATCTCGGCAACAATGCTGCGATGCAGGAACAGATGGACGCCATCGCCGAGGACTATGACGAAGAAGAGAGCGACGAGCCGGACGCCTTGTTGGTCGATGATGAAGGCAACACCGTCCGCGAAAGCGAGTTCGTCGCTCAGCAGGAAGATCAGGCGAAGGCTGAAGCCGTTCAGCAGATCGCTCAGCAGACGAAGTTGCCGTCCTACAAGCAGATGGTTCGTGACCACGGCGGCAACTCCAAAATCGAATCCCCCGTGGAATTCATTCGCGGGTTTCTCGACGCTCATCCCGACATGACGCGCAAGCAGGCTGTTGCCGCGCTGGTCTCGGTGCATTCGATCAACTATTCGACCGCCCGGACGCAGTACCAAAAATGGTTCGCGAAGCAGAAGTAAAGCCTTCTCGTCCACAGGAAGAGATCGGGTAGCTTAGCGGTAAAGCAGCCGACTTTTAATCGGCAGACCGAGGGTTCAATTCCCTCCCCGATCACCAACCCTAGAACCAAACTGCTACGGTGCAGTTCGTCTGTAGTGGTGTAGTATCAAATCGAACATCAACCGGCCAAAGGGCCTTTTTCGAGGTATGCAAATGAAGACTACAGTCGTGCTTCTCGCAGCGTTTTCCGCTGCTCTGTTCACCTCTTCAGCACATTCTGCTGAAGGTGATCTCTCGATCTGGGGTGGCGGCGATCCCGCGACTTCCGCATATTCGGGCGTTTACGTGCCGCGGGTTCAGGAAGTACTGTCAAAGAACGCCCTGTCAGGCTACTCGTGGGGCGGCGTGTCGGCGGGTACGGCCGATAACGTCGAAAAGGTCAAAGCGCATCCGACCAACCTCGCCCTCGGCCAGTGGGACCTGCTTTCGCAGTATCCCGATCCCAAGCCGTTCACCGTGATCGCCCAGAACATCGGTCCTGAGTGCCTGTATGTTGTCGCCGCCGCGAAGCTGGAAGGCTACAACACGTGGGGCGACGTGATCGGCAACGCCTGGCAGATGGACGTGGCGACGGGGACCGAGCTGTCTGGTTCGTACGGCACCTGGAAGATTCTGCAGTCGATCTACCCGGACCTCGCCGACGATCAGATGAACACGCCGACGCAGAAGCTCGAAGGCGGTGCGGACGCTATCGTCCAGGCGGTCATCGACGGCAAGGCTACGCACGGTTTCTTCGTTCAGCGGCCTGACCCCAAGAGCCCAGTCTTCGAAAAAATCGCCAAGGCAAACCTGCATTTCGTGCCGGTTGTCGACTACGGTCTCGAGGGTCGGTATGAGTTCCAGTCGCTCAAGGTCGCCAACGGCGGATTCTTCGGCGGTGCCAAGTCGGTCAACACGGCATGCACCTCGGTCGCGCTCTTCACAGGTGATCCCGCTGCCGTCACGGGCGGTCAGCAGAAGCGTCTCAAGGCGACCATCGACCGGCTGTCCAAGGTTCCGGTCGAAGAGCTCAAACCCAATCTCGCTACTTGGCGCGACATGTGGGACAACATCACTTCTATCACCGGCCAGACCGCAGTCGATATGATGGAAGCGTCCAAGAAGGCACTCGAGGACGTAGTCAAGGACGCGACAAAGGGTTAAGCTAACCCTAATACGACCCCTGAGACACTGTTCAGGGGTCGTATCCAAACACAAAGGAACCCCTCAAATGAGCCGTGAACTGAAGCGTGTATCTCTCGACTTTTCCTGGCCTTTGAATAAGGTTTGGATCGGTTATTTGAATCCCTATCACGGGATCAACTGCCCGCATTGCGACGGAAGTTGTTACTCGCCTGAAGCGCAAGTCATGCATGCCAAGTGGTACGGCAAAATTCCCTTCGATCCTGCTGAGAACGGCAGTACACCTTTCACCGCGGATACTCCGGAGGTTCGCGCCTTTGCAGAGCGAAATGTCATTCGTTCTCCTGAATACTACGGCTCAAATGAAGCTTCAATCCGCAGAGAAGCGGTTCGGCTGGCAGAACTCTTTAACGGTTTGTGGATGCATCATCTGAGCCAGGAAGACGTTGACGCCCTCTTCGATGCCGGCGATCTGCGAGAATTTCCCGAACGACCGACCGCGGAACAGGTCAATCGTTGGACTATCAATCCCATGAACGACGTTAGTCAATGGATCGTCATGGAAGCGCGTTGCAAGCGAATGGGCGTATCCCCGACTTGTTCGCATTGCGAAGACGGCACCCTGTGGCCGAGTCCCGAGGTTAAAAAGCTTCATGACACGTGGGAAAAAATCGAGCCTGCTGAAGGCATCGGCTATCAGATCTGGGAAACTGTGACTGAAGGCAGTCCGATTACCCCGGTGTTCGAAACGCCGGAGGAGCTCGCAGAATGGGCCGCGGCGAATCCCTATGGCGCTGACGACGGAACGACCAAGGAACAGTGGCTTAAATTCATCCTTGGCCCGGGCTGGGCCCCGAGCGCGGTGGGCAATCCAATCACCGGTGAATTGATGACCGGAGTTCAGGCAATCGAATGACCTCTTCCGAGATGAGCAAAGTCCTCGTTGCCATGACGGGTTGCTTCGACAGTTACTATCATGCTGAAATGTACGGCTGGCTTGCAAAAAGTTTCCCTGAGCACCGAGAACAGATCGCTGCGTTTGTTGAAAAGCACGTTGCGTATGATAGTGTAGAGGGTAGGCTCGGTCTTGCTCACTTTGAAAAACATTGCGGTGATCCGCCAACCGAAGAGGAATTACCAGCATGACGCGTTTCATTGACTTAACTGCTCGAGGTCAGGCCGCCTCCGGCAAAAGCATCGTACTTGCCTGGTTAATCGACCAGCTCAGTCACATCGGTATCAGAGGGGTTTATACCAAAAACGCAGACGAGCACCGTATCATCCCGGAGATTCCAGACGAATCTGTGCCCTTGCTTGTCGGGCTCAAGGGCTCGACCTACGGACAGCGCATGACCCTCAACGCTGAAGAGGCCAAGCTGATCGAAGAATACCGTGCCAAAAAAGACTGGGGTTGATCATGCCGAGGGATGCTGAGTGGATTACCAATCGAACTCTTGAGCTTCGTGACGCATACGGGCTATTAACTGCCAAACAGATAGCTGAAGAAGAACACAAACTCAATCGATTGGCAGCTCTTCGTGTCAGTGCCAATCTTAAAGACGACCACGAGCTAATCGAGCTAATCGATATCGTACGTGAGCTGGTTGATGGTCGCTAAATCCAAACATCCTCCGTTGCGCCCTGACCCGAAGCACCCTAAGACCGAAGTGAACAATTGGCAGCTTGGTCGTGCCGAGTGGGCAACCGGCAAGGGTGAATGGTCCGCGCTTCATGTCGCCAGCGCCGAGGCTCGAGAACATATCGGCGGCTCAATTGCGACTGGATACTTTGACCCTGCCTCGCCTATGGTTAAGGCAGCGAACAAACAAGGCGCAGAACATGCTGCTGACCCTTATCGGAATAGCGAGTGACGAGCCGGTCCCCTCACACGGGGGCCCCGCGGTTTCAATCGTTTGGACTCTCAATCTGAACAAGGTTGAGCTAGCAAAATACAGCACGCACGAACGCTGGGTTTACGACAAGCAGAAGCGTCAAGATCTGACGAATCCGAGAAGGGCCCCTTGGGAACTTCGCGACCTTGAGAAACGATTGAAAGAGGCGCTGAACCTCTGATGCACGTGACAATTCTTATCCTGGCCTGCCTGGCCTTTACCTATTGGATGGCAACATGAAAATCAAACAGCTTGTCTGGGTGCCGAGCGATTCTCGTTACGGTGGCAACGTCCATAAGGCTGAGACCCAGTTCGGGCCCTATACAATCTTCGGTGATGGTACAGTTTGGTCGCCGGGACATGGGCTCGTCAAAGACGGTTGGATCAACGGTGACGGAGATTACAAGAATGACCGGCTCGAGGAAGCGAAGAAGTGGGCGCAAACCGACTTTGAGCAACGGGTCGCAAATTGTTTCGAAGAACTCAACGACTAAGGTTATCGTAGCGCCCATCTGTCCGACGTGCGGCAAAGAGGCGATGACCGTCGGCTCGCAATACGGACCGAAACATGTCTGCTGCGATCTTTGGTCATACGAGGGTCGACCCCTCGTTAATCAGGCGACGCACCGGGCACGCATTGCCGCACACGACGCTCTCGACCCCCTGTGGAAGGACGGTCACATATCGCGGACTGAGGCGTATCGCCTGCTTGCGCGAGTGATGAAGATGCCTAGAGAAAAGTGTCATATTGGTGACATGAACCTGGAACAACTTTACGATCTCCCGCATGCTGTTGAACATATAAAGATGATGCTTCATGTCTTACCGAACGCAACCCAGCAACAAGAGGCACATCTCGAGGACTAAGTGCGCCTATTGCGGGGTGACCTTTACCGGCACGTCGCGGAGCGTACTGCCGCTGAAGCAACAGAATGCGCTTACGGCACGGCAGCAGCTCGATCAAAACTCAAAGCGCACATGGGATCACATTGTTCCCGAATCCGTCGGTGGGAAGTTGATGATCCCAGCTTGCTATTGGTGCAATAATTCGAAGGGCGACCGATCCCTCGGTGATTGGCTTAACTCGGATGAGCTCGCAATGCGCTGTTCTCTGGTTGTGCAACGTGAGCCCGATGCTGAGCCGATGCATCCTCGGCTGCTCGATCAGATCAAGGACGAAGACATTTTGCGCATAAGGAAACTTCTCGAATATCATGCAGATACCTAGTTGCCGTCTTGATCTTTGTATGAGATAACTGTCTCAACAACGAAAGGGAACGCAAATGACCAAGTTTCACGCAGTGATGATTGACGAGACGGGTTGCGAATTCGGCGTGTCCGTGACCGCCCGGTCGCGTGAAGCCGCATTCGACAAGCTCCGAGAAGACTATCCTGAGTCTCGCTGCGACCAGCTCGAGTCCCCCGCCGATACGCGCAAGCGCGAGCAACGCATGTATCGACAGGCCGAACGCGATTACTAGGAGAATTGAGATGAACACCATCTTTACTGATAAAGCCTTGAACAATATCTTATGGCATCGTCGGGCGCTGTGGGTGTTGGTCATGCCAGGACTCGGGCTGTATCGCAAGTTCAGCAAGAAGAAAGATGCGATACGCATTCGAAAGAAGGCGTTTCTAAACGTGCGGGGAGGCGCTTATCTCATTTTTGTTCATCCGAACGGCTACACCCCGCAGGGGCTAATAAAAAGATGAGCTCGCAAATTGAACCTGGCGATATGGTAGCTTTTGGCATTCAGCAAAATGCTGCTCGTTATCAAATTCTTAGAGTTGAAGATGCCCGAGTTTATATCAAGGAAATCGGGCTTAAGGGGAATCGTGTCCTCTATACACCCCACTATCGAGCAATTGAGGATATTAAACAGCATTGGGACAAATTAAGCTTCCACCTGCTGTGATACGCTCAACTAGGGCTTCGCCCTAGTTGCCAACTCATTCGGGGTATGCGATAAACAAATCATCGAAACGCAGACGAACATAAGGAACTTCAAAATGCCGACTGCAACCCCCTCGCTCGATGATTTCCGTGCCGAAGCAACTGCCCGTCGTGAGGCAACCCGAACCTCTCTTCAGATGCGGCAGGATACGTTCATTCAGCGCAACCCAGGTGTGGTTGAAGGTCTTCGCGAATGCGCTTCGTGGAACGACTTCAGCGCATCGCTGGTCGAACAGTTTGAGCGCAAGGGTGATCTTTCGGTCAACCAGCTCGCTGCCGCAAACCGCATGCTCGAGAAAATCGCCGCCAACAAGAAGGCTCGTGAGGCGTCCACAGAAAGTGCAGCAACTCGGTCGGGCGAAGTCGACATGTCGGCGATCCGTGAGCTGTTTGCTACCGCTCAGAACAACGGTCTCAAAAAGCCGAAGTTCTACGCGGGGGATGTGAAGATCTCGCTTGCGCCTGTCAACGGCAAAAATGCCGGCGCGCTCTACGTGACGCGTGACCCGGACGTGTATCAGGGCAAGATCTTCGGCGACGCCTTTAACGCTGCCCGTGATTGCGCGCCCGACACGCTCGAGGTTCTCAAGGCGATCAGCAAGGACCCCGCGGAATATGCTCGCATGACGGGCAAGGCAACGGGCCGTTGCTGCTGTTGCGGTCGTGAGCTCACCGATCCGGAATCGATTGCCAATGGAATCGGCCCGATCTGCGCTGAGAAGTGGGGGCTGTAATGGCCCCTGCCCACAAGCCGCCTGTGATCATCACCGAGTGGACATATAACAAGTCGAAACTCAACGACTTTAAGCGTAAGTTGATCATACACCGCGCAAACGACAACCGAGAGCAGGCGATCAAATGACCCGACTTATCCCCGTATCGGAATGGCAATGGGACCTCTGGAAGGTGACCTATCACACCACGCCCGAGGGGCCGGCTGAGCCCGGCTATGATCGCTATCTCGTGAGCACTGACACTCACGTTCAGGGCGAGGTCTGCGAAGGCGACCGTTGGCCCAGCCCGCATCTCAATTATGCGCGGTGGGAACCCGTTGCCGAGAAGGTCCGAGCTCCCCGCGCCGTTGGATCGTACTACGGTCAAACGTTGTATGAAGACGGATGGGCCGCAGGTGAGCGCGAAGCGCAGGAACGCAAGCTGAAATGAGTATCGTTCGAAGGAATCTCATGACGATAGTAGGGTATGCACCTTATTGCGGTAACATGCGTTGCAGCAATCGGATGCCGCGTACCTACTTCGTCAACGGACAGTTCCAATGCTCGTGCGGTTGGCGCTCGTCTTTCGAGCCCGAGTTCATCGCTGAGTACAAAGCCAAATGGGGATTAGAATGAGCAAGCAAATGACCGGACCCTGCTACATGACCAAAGAAGCCCTCGAGACGCCGTCCGAGGGTTCGGAGGTCATGCTCAACTATTGGTGGTGGGAAAAGGACGGCCAAATCCTTGACTACGTCATGAATGGACAGCATTGTGCGCAAGCCAACAAGTCCAAAGCTGTCATGGATCACATGGTCGAACATGGGCACAAGTTGTATGCGAACCATACACCCATGTTGATCCCCGTCGCTTATTATCCGAGGTCCAGATGACCGCATCCGAATTGCTCAAGCTGGTTGAACAAGCTGCGGGTTATGAGCGCGAACTAAACGGAATGCTTCAGTGCTTGCATAGGGGTTGGCGCTTCATTCGCTTCGCTGGCGATAACGACTATGCCTCAGCCTACCTTGACGTGGAACCTGGTCCTGAGAATGAAGGACGGGGCGGCAAGGTTCATCGCGGAACGATGATCTTTTACATTCCGTATCCTGCGGTTGGTCATTATCATTATCAACAATGGTCAGGAGAGCATCCACTCTACACGACAGACATAAATACCGCATTGGCATTTGCCTGCAATTGGTTCCCTGAGTACGACTACGTGCTCGAGAAGACAAATGGTGGTTTGACGATCTCGTGTCTGTTCGGTACGCTCGATCCCAACAAACGAGTATTCGGCAACAACTTGGCCCTTGCCATCATCGCCGCGACGCTCAAAGAATTGATCGAAAGGTTCCCTGATGTCCATCGTCCCAACTGACCGCGAAAAGAAGAACCTCGAGTTCATCCGAAACGTTGAAGCTTGGCCCCGTTGGCCTGAGCTTCCTGTGGTTGGGAGCCGTGATCGTCAGCGAAGTGGCATGATCTTTGCCGGTGATTTGCGCAACGTGTATCACGTCAACATCTTCGATCTCGGTGATCGCCCGGGCAAGACCTATCAGGAAAAGCTCGTCGGCGTAAAGTATGATCGTTACGCTTCGACCGAAGAGCTGGTTCGCGATTGGACGGTTGATTGATGGCATGGAAGCTGTGCTGGGATTTCGAGACAAAGAGCTGGGACCGCAAAAAGAAGAAGCCGCTTCGGATCAAAGGCGAGAACACTGGAGGCCCTTACCCCTACACTGAGGAATCTGCCAAAGCCCTTGCCGAAGACCTGTGCCGAATGTACGGTGATGGTACGCACTGGGCTGAGGAAGTCAAATCCGAGGGTAGCACTCGTTAACGACAAGATCAATCCTGAGGATCGCATTCTCGTTCTTCTGCCTGTTGAGAACATTCCCGATGGCGCGACCGTTACGAAGCGGACCGGCGACAAGGAATATGTTCTTCGTCGGAACATGAAAGTTTACCTCTTGCCGGATGCGCCTGATCGGACTATCGAGATCGAAGGCTTCTTTCTCGGTGCGGACGGTGAAGTACGTCAAGTGCAAGAAGGTACTCTTCTTCATTGGAACATATGTGCTGAAGACTTCGTTGACGAGATGCAGCGCAGTTGGCATGAAAGAGTTGAACAGTGACACGCGTAGCCGGACCCATGTTTGCAGCTTGTGAGGATCTCATCAAGTTGTACGTTCTCGAGAATAACAACCGTCAAGGGTATCTTGAACGTGTAACCTTTCACGTCGATGTAGAAAGCTGGCAAGCGATCTTGGCCCTGGAAGACATGGGCATGAGGTCGGCCATCTCGATGTTTGGTAGGGGGTTAGCGAGTTGGGCTAACGTGCCGGTAAAGACAGTTCACACAAAGAATCTGTCTAGCGACATGAGTGCAATTCCCAAAGGTTACGGTCCGATCTCGAAACATACGACAATCGAGGATAACGGAATGCCTCAGATGCTAACCCTTGAATGCATCGACCAGCGTACCAAGCGCGTCGTCTACATCAATCACCCTCACAATCCGCCCGAATACCAGTAAACGCGCCCCGCGCACTTCGCCGTCACGGGGGTCCCGCCCCTCGCCCCTGTATCGCCTCACCCTGTGGAAGGAATCGCCTCAATGAACGTCAATCACCTCAAGCGCGAGATGTATAAAGCTCGTATAGCCGAGCTCAGCGGCGCGCTTGAATTGGCGCTTGCCATTCTGATCAAGCTTGAGCCGCCTGACAGTCGCGCGGTGTCGGATCATTTCGTTGCGATGGCCGCAATTCACGCGGGTGGGGATATCGTTAGCGATGCCGCTCGACAGATCGTCAAAGACATGCTTGAGAAGATTAAGCAGGACGAAGAGATCAAAGACATCGTTATCGCTTGCGGGGAACCCGAGCCATTTTCGATGTATGACGAAGAAGGCGTCGAGGGTTGGCTCTGGACCCACCCCGACGGCCGGCAATGGTCTGAAATGGGCTCATGGGACAAACCCGCTCCCCCTCATCCCGCGTTAGCCAATCTGAACTATTCAATCCGGATCGGCGACGTTGAAATTCAGGTGACATCCAATTGAGGTACATTATTGCTCAGCAAATGCGAATGGCGGCTAACATCATTCGTGTTGAACTCAAAGATTGGAAGCTCGTAAATCGAGCCCGATTTGAGTATACGGATTCCGATGGCGAGCTGGTAAGGATCATCAGCGGCTCAGGTCATTCCCTTCAAGGAATTCGATTTGATCGACTGTACCTTGCTCATGGATGGCGAGAAGCTATGAGTGAAAGTGAGCGAGCAGAACTTTTTCAAGTGGCTCGAGCTTTCAACGCTCGGATCACCTATGTCTACCGAAACGGAGAAATGCGAGATGCCTAGGAAGTTTCTTGTGCTTAAGCAGCGCATTTTGGACGGTGAAACTTATGCCGAAGTAGGCGACATTGTCTACGATCAACAAACGCATGACTACGGTTTAGCGAATGAAGATTCTCGCATAACTGGCATCGAGCATCGCAGCGTAACAAAGAACGAAGACGGAGGCTACCCTGGCTTCACTATCTCGGTTTTTGACATTGAGGAGCTCAAAGAATGAGCTGGTTCCGTGCGCAACGCATCCACAGGATGCCGCTTTCACCTGAAGAGCGCAAGATCATCGATGAGGCCTGCTATGCCGCTGTCGAGCGAGCGATCTGCCCGAGGCCGGCAACGCATGATCTGCGCGTCAACAAGGTCGCCTGACTTGAGCAAATCTTTTTCTGATCGCTGGGAGCGCAAGCCAAAAGGTTCGGGCGCCATCTGGAAGCACCCTTTGCTGGCGCATGCCATTGTTGACACTCGAGGGTTCGGGTCCAACGCACGAATCTCATACAAGAACGAACGCTTCGACACAGTAGTGCAAGCGAAGCTTTATGCGGAAGAGGAATATGAACGTAGCGCAAATGGGTGACGCGGCAGACGACGTTTACGAATCTGAGATGCGCCAAGAGGCGCTTGAGGATGCTTGGATGAAAGGTATTCGAGACGCTTGCGAATACTCGATCCTCGGTCGCAAGCCTTGCCGGGTCGTATCGAATTGGCGTCCACAGGGAGATGCCGCGCCTTATCGGTGCGCTCACTGCAACAAGGAATTTGACTACCCGTGAACTGTCCTGTATGCCATAAAGGCAATATCCGCGTTATCGATAGCCGATCAACTCGGATCCGCGTAGGACACGCAGCCTCGGATTCACCTGCTATTCGACGGCGACGCAAATGCCTATCATGCGCTCACACTTGGACGACTTACGAAGTCTCCGAGGGCGTATGGATGGGATATCGAGGGAACGTTAGTCTCGGTGGGATAATCGGTCAGGCGAGGCGAAGGGGGTTTATCGTGCCTCCCGGGCTTCGCGATAAATACACTAACCTTAGACGCAACAAAGCTATGACCGCAAATGAAGCCGCCAAAGCACTGGGGATCATGAATGAGGATGGAACGGTGAAGAGGCAATTTCTTCCCCCTTCACCAAAAAGCACCTAGACGCTTCCTAAGGCGACCACTCCCAAAAACGCAAGCGTCATGATCGAACCAGCGATGAACATGCTAATGCCAACCGCGAGTATCCACCATCGCATTGACACGGGTTCGATGTCTTCTTTGGTGTTTAGGGGCGTAAGAAGCAACGAACTCGCCGACAAGAAGAACCCCACAGTAAAGATTCCACCTATTGGAACATGACGAGACCACTCGCGAAGATCATATCCAATAACGATGACTAGGTAGACGAAGTAAGCAAGGCTAACAACCGATCCAAGCCAGACACCGACAAAGATATTATCTGTGCCTGTAGAAATACCTGTGCGAAGCGAGGCATAAGCACGTTTAGCCCAAGTCAAACAGACCGCAAGGTTAACTCCAATGACTAAAGAGTTGATAACAATTCGAGCATTATCCGGTCCGTTGGGGAGAGTATAGTGCCCGATAAGATAAAGGATCAGCATAATGAGACTGGCCCAAAGTGCTGCATGAGTTTTGACACCCATAGTAGCTAAAACCTCCGAAGCTCCTGGGCCGCTTTTGCGGCAAATAATTCTTGCGACGCTGCGACAGTTCGCTCAGCAGATGTCACCAGGTGGTCGAGCAATATTTTACCTGATGCCGCTTCCTCGGCTTTTGAGGGATCGGGTACCTCAGCCGGGGCAGTGTTCAATGTGGTTCGGGCACGTCCACCAATTAGAGACATAAACCACCTCACTTGTCAAGCATCCTTTTCATTAAATCGTGGCTCTGCTCAGCAGCAACCACCATTGAATTACCGAGGGGAATGAGAACTTTTTGATCCTCTACACGCTGTTCCTGCAACTTCGCATTCAATGCGCGCTCAGCTGATAACTGTTGATCAAACCGATCCTGCTGCCTTATGATCCACCAAAGCAATAACCCGATAATGCCTATCAGCGGGCCTTGCTGGAACATAGTTCCTATGTCAAACGGGAGCGGCACAGGATTAGCAGCTACAGCTGGGGCTATGACTGTAGGATCCATTCATCAAAGCCCAGCTTTCTTCTCTTCGGTACGCTTCCAGATCTGAATGCCGAGAACCGCTAGCGCAGCGACATTCATGAATGTCAAGTACGTAGTGATGTCTTCGAGCTTGATGATAGCATCCAGGCGATCAGTCCACAGCAACCACAGGAAGGTGACGATCTGCATGGCGAAGAGCACAGTGTAACTGATAGCGAACAGGGGCCGCCAGATCCGCGTCAGAAGACCGTCCGCCTTCTGATCGTCGCGGAGCATGGCAACGTAATTGGAGAGGTCACCGGTGCCGATATCGAAGCTCTTGATGACCTGAGATTCGATGCTCTGAACAATCGGCGCGCTTCCAGCGGGGTCTCGCTCAATGGCGTCGGCCACAGCGTCGGAGGTCGCCGGCGTGCCTAGTTCCTGAGCGAGAGACTCAATGATCCCGCCTGCAATTTTGCCGCCTACGCCGCCGACTGCGTTCTCGACCAGGTTCTTGAGCATCGGGGCTCCCGCCTTGAGCAGGGCCCCACCGAGTTTACCGAGATCCATTTTACGCAATCCTCTTGAGCGCGGGGGCAATTTCGTCCTTGTAGCGAACTGCAAGGTAGACGAGCACGGCAATACCGATTGCGAGACCGCCCCAGAGCAGAACGTCGCCGATCCAACCAAGATCGCTGACCGGGATCGGGGAATCGGGCAAGGGCACAGCGTCGCCGGCCTTCGTCCCTCCCTCAATCGCTCCACCAGCGACCGCGCCGCCCCCAACGCCCCCTGTTACGAGACCTTTGTCCCTCAACGCAACAGAACGTTGCAGCGCGGAAAGCGTTGCAGGGCCGATCACACCGTCTTCAGCAAGCTGGCCGTGATCCTTCTGAAAGCGCAGGGTAGCGGCGACCGTGCGTTGACCAGGCACGCCGTCAGCGGGGCCCGGCGAGTAGCCGAGCTTCTCGAGCCACTTCTGCGCCTGAGCAATATCCTGCTGGATTGTGTGGGTCTGCGGTACTTCACCGAGATTCCACGGCTTGACCCAAGCAGGCCAATTCCCTGTGGACGCAATATCCGCTTCTTCGCCGCGACGCTTGACGAGGCCCGGCAACTTCTTGCCTCGAGCGGTCGTGCCGGTCGTGCGCCAACGAGCAATGCCCATTGCGCGCTTGCCCTGAGCGATCAGGGACGCCCAGTCCCAAGCGAGCGCGCCTGTCCCACAATTGAAGAGCATGGAACCGGCTGCGGCGACGAGCTCGCCGCGTTCATTGGGGAATTTTGCTTCAGCAGGCGGTACGTATTCTTTGGACAGCACAAGCTGAAGCAGTTCAAATGCTTCAGCCTCGGTCAACGTATCACCGAGTTTCAGCTTCCCAGTGCCGCGATGCTTCGCCCACCAGTCACGGAATATCTTGGAACCCCAAGTGAATCCATAACCGATTGTGACAACATGCACCGGGTCAAGGTACGCCTTGAGAACTTTGCCCTCATGCCCGCCGACGAACGGCAAGAGATATCGATAAACTGCGACGTCCATTAGATAACTCCGCAACGCAATAGGGGAAATGTTTAGGCGACGTTACGCTCCAACGTCACGGAAGGCAAGGCAGATGCAGAGGCTAAAGATTAGCCCCAAACAGCCGCGGCGGCAGAATGGTTATTTGTCGTGTTGCTTGCCGTTGCGGTAACTGTTCTCGGGGTCGCCGCGGCTGCTGCTTCAGCCGAGCCCCCTGAGTAACTATTGCTTCCGCTTTGGATGGCGCCGTCAAAATCTTCTGTTACACCTACCCAAGCAGTGGTTCTCAAACTGCCGATATTGATAACATTACACGCAATGACAATATCACCAATCTCAGCATCTACGCTAACTGTTCTGGTTGTGCTCGCCGCGTCCCCGTCGGCAGCTGTATCTTTGGCTGTTGTAGATGCCAGCCCGTTCAGTCTCCACACAGCAATACCGAGAACACCGAATGAGCCAGACATGGTGACAACGATATTGCCTGAGGCATTTGCTGGGCCTGCAATCTGCCATAACTCAGCGACTGCAACAGAGTTCACTCCTCGTGTTGCTACCTGACTTGCGTTATTACCATCAACAGTTACACTGCTAACGGTTCGACCGGTGCTGCTTCGCCCCATCACACCGATGACTAGTAACTGGTGATTGGCACCATAGCCATAAGATGAAAAAGTATAGGTGGTCGATGCTGCGGCATTAACTGCGCTAACAAATGCCGCTGTTGGGTATCGAAGATTAACAGCTTGCCCGGTCAGAGAATAGGCACCTTGTCCTGCTGCTATGCTGAGTTGGCGACCCAGTGTTACGTCGATACCTGTGACAACATAGGATCCTTGACCCGCGATGAGGGGGTACTGCCGGGCAAGTCCTACAGCTTGACCACTGAGCGAGTAGGAGCCTTGCCCAACGTTTAAGAAATAACCAGCTGAGTAAAGAAGTGTTGCATCCTGCCCCGCCAAGGCATAGGAACCTTGTCCGACGGTGACGGCAAGACCTCGCAAGAAATTAGCGACTTGTCCTGTGACAACATAGCTGCCTTGATTAGCAGCATGCAAAATACTTCTGAGAAGATTTACTGTTTGACCGTTGAGCGTGTAAGTCCCTTGACCGGTCGCTATTACCAGCGCCCTGATGAAGTTAACTGCTTGCCCTGATAGAACGTAAGTATCGTTCCCAACAAGCATTCCGAAACCTTTGGTCAGATTAACATTTTGACCAGCTAACGCATAAGCACCCATAGCGACTGCAATAGGATGATTCCAGTTAAAGTTTACATTTTGCCCACTAAGAATGTATGAGCCAAGACCTGCGAGCTGTTTAAGGTCGCGTTTGAAATTAATATCTTGCCCGCTTAGCACATAGGAACCGAAATCGGTAACCCCGTTAATGCTCTTGCGAAGGTTAACCGCTTGCCCATTGAGCACGTAATTGCCGTTGGCAGCAATTAACGTTCGAGCAGCGAAAATATTAACCGCGAGTCCAGTTACACTATAAGAACCGAAATCGGCGGCCTGTCGAAGCGACTTGATAAGGTTCGCGAGCTGTCCAGATACTACATACGAACCTTGATTGGCTGAAAGACGCAGAGCTTTGAAAAGCTGAACCGCAATACCTGTTAAGGTATAGCTTCCCTGTCCGACTGCTAGATTTATACCCTTATAGAGATTTACCTGCTGACCCCCAACAGAATACGACCCCGCAGCCGCAACTAATTTGTGGCCAATGAGCAGATTTGCAACTTGCCCGCTCACAGCGTAGGTGCCAGATGCGGCAACCATGAACCATGATGCGGGCTTATTGTAGGGGTTCAGCAGATAGAACATCGATTACTCGACAGGGGTATCGACAGGCGCTTCAGCTTCGGTAGATGGATTCTCCGTGTGAAATTTCTGAACGGCTTCGGCGTCATAAGGTTTGTCGCCAGATTCACCGGTTTTGCCGCTCAGCGCGTTGGCTAGACGACCTTGCTCGACCTGGAGTTCGTAACGCTTCTGGTGAGCAATTTTCAAAAGTCCAACCAACTCTCGCTCGCGCTCGATCTTGTAGTTGGAAATCTCTTCAGCTTCAGCCTGAAGCGGTACGAGTTCTTCATCGCACGCTTTGATCTGAGCATCGAGGTCCCAGAAGCGAGAACGCATTACTTCTGGATCATACGGATTCACTTTGGTTGCCATCATGGCCTCCCTTTAGCTTTCGATAAGATGAAGTTTTGCAACCTCAGGCTTTCGCCCTTCGTCAAAACCTCGGCACCAAATCAGCACCGCGTTAGCCGCGTCACCGTGGGTTATGATGTTGAAACCCACAATCTGACCTTCTCTGATCATGCTTCCATCCGGGGCTGCTCGCCCCGTGGAACGCATATAGTACACTTTTTGCACAAGTGGATGCCATTGAAACTCGCCGTGCATATTGCGGAAGTAAAGAATCTTTTGTCCGCCGCCCGTAGGATCGGGTTTGATATGCAACGCAGCGGCAACCGCCTCTTGCGTTTTGGGTGCGCCTTGAAGAAGAGTCAGAATGTGGTGTCTCACATCAGGCAATCTGCAGTACTCCATTGGTCGCGTCAGCGTCCCAAGTGAAGGATTCGCCTGCCGCGAGAGTGATTGAGGAACCGTAGTCCCACCAAGCAATCAGCGGGTCAGCGTTAGCGCCCTGAGAGTTGGCGGTCGGCGTATCGTTATACAGATCTGTATAACGGAACGGGCCGATTGAGCCGCCAGAGGCTGTGAAGACCACGTCACCGCATACAAGCTTGTATGTACCCGACGTTTGCCCGGATGACGACTGACTCGTTTGGGTGCCACCTGCGGTGTAGCCATTGCCTGCCGAAATTTCGGTAAGATTGGACTTGATGGTGTTGGCCGAGGTAGGCGCAGTATTTGTCAGAAGCACCTTGAGAGTGTCAGACGCAAGATTGTGAATCTTCTCAGCAAGATCTTCAACGAAGATCTGGTGTTTATTATAAGTGGCCATCGAGATCTCCTAGACCGACGTTTCTTTCAGCAGAACTTTGAGGCCGATTGCACCTGAGCCTGCGCCATCGACATGGAAAGTCAACTCGTCGTCATCGCTCAGTTCATCATCGACTAACGAGTAGGGGGTAGCGGCTGTTTTTGAAGTCAGCTCACCTTGATCGATTGTTAACTTGGTCACAAAGATTGAGACACTGTTTCGCTTAATATCAACGGTGACAGCTCCTGAAGAAGAGGCCACGTTGAGACTGGCTCGAATGGTATCAATCGTAGTATCACCAAAATGTCGCATTGTAAGCTTCTTTCCGGTAGTGATTATTGTCACTTCATCGGAAAGCGCTACGTGGTTACCACCCGGCCCTTCAGGCCCTGTAACTGAAAGCGCTGCTGACCAATCACCGCTGGTGGAAGAAGCTTTAATATAAATCACTGCGGCGTCTTGACCGCCTGTGCCATCTAGCGAAGCAAAGACAAAACCTTTATCTTCATCGTCGTAAGTATCTCGATCTGTAAAATTACCAAACGCATCGGGTTGAATACCGAGCGGGCCCAACTGGCCTAACAGCTCAAGGTAACGCCGAGTCTGCGCGGTCGAGCGTGTAACGTCGCCGACGAAACGGATTTCGTAAGGGGCTGCGGAAACCGTCGCCCCGGGCCACCCTTCCCATAGGGTCGCGGTCTGCATCGCATAATCAAGAGAGGCAATGCGCTGCGGGGGAATTTCAGGCTGGTCGGGATCAGAAAACAGATCCCCCGGCATGATCGTCGGAAAGTCAACACTGCCAAGCCCCGCACCAAAAAAGTTAACGAGCGTAGCGCCAGCTGTAACTGACGCGGTACCCGTATTATAGTACGTGATCAAAGCCATTTGATATCTGTCTTCTCGAGGGAGGCCGACGCATCACGATAGCCTCTATGTTTCTGCCAGGCTACCAGAATATCACATCCACAGGGGGAGCCTAGTGGAATGAGGCCGCAAACCATCTAAGGCCAGTCGCACGAGTAGATGTTCCAGTGGAACTAGCAGTATTGGTTTCGGCTCGGACAAGTTTAGTGGTTCCATCGGTTTTTGAATTAGCACACCAGTAAGCAAGAGAAATACCTTCTGGAAAATCCATATTCTGAAATCCTTGCACGATATTAGTTAGGCCTGAAAAATCTCGATCCATAGCAAAACCAATCGCCCAACCGTCAGCTACAGTAACCAGTGAGGAGCCGACTGTGGTTCCGTAAACGGTCTGTGAGCTAATTGTTGCATCGGGAACCGTCGGAGCGACTAAGTTGTAGCCTGCCCAGAGTGCAATTGCAATGCTACTGTAACCTGAGTTACTGGTAGAAACAACTACCGTTACGCTTGTTCCTGTCGGAACAGCAGCCACCCAAATTCCCCCGTCTACTTCAGGTGCTGAGCGATTAGCTGTGACCAAAGGCGTTGCGGTTACACCTCCTATAGTGACACCTGTAATTGTAGTTGAACCTGAGCCTAAATTGTTAGTTGCACCAACTGCTGCGTAAATATATCGAGTAGGATGCTCGAGTAGAACGTCAAACACACGGCTGGTCGTAGCACCGTCTGTGTCCATTCCGAGATAGAGTATTACTTTGTTGTCAGTAACACTGTTTACAGGAGTGTTCAAAGTAGCTACAGGAATGATTCTCAAATCAAGTGAATAAACTGAGCTGTAATCGGTAGTATCAGTCAAACTACAAGCATTAGACTGCCCTCGTTGCATATCGGCACCCGTGCCGGGCGTAAAACTCGGGCCTTTAGTATCAAGCTGCGCAACAATATGCCCGTAGGCTCCTGCTGTTCCGCCGTAAGTCCATCCTGAGTTAGTTGGATCATTACCACCTCGCCAATAGGTGTAGAGCGTAGTAATCACACTTTGACGACGCTCAAGCACAATGTCTCGAGACCCGTCGCCATTATACACGGGATCTCCGCTTGCGTCGGTTCTCAAGCGAACGTCGATCTGACGGCTCAGGGGCCACAAAAACTCTAAGGGTAGAGATCCTCCTGCACATACTGTCCAATCACCGGATGAAGGCAAAACCGGGATTGTATTGCCATTGATCTGACTAGGGTTAGTAGTCCTCGTTACTTTCGCTAGTACGTATAGAGAATCGACTCCCGAAGGTACCGTTCCTAGTACGCTTTCCGCAAGCGTTCGCCCAGAATCAGGATTAGATACGCTCGGACCCCACTCTTGAGGGCCAAGCGTTAGAAAACTCATACAGCTACGGTAGAGGTCAGCGCCAATAGTGCCTCTAGCGTAAGCGTATGAGTCACCTTTCATTAAATCCGGAAAAGTAACAGTTGTCGATACAATGATTTCTTCGCCTGAAGGGGCGAGCTGAAGCGGTGCCAAGTCGCTGTCAAAAACAACAACGCTGTCCTCTAAGAACCGCATTCTATCAGGGAGAGTCTCAAATTTAACAGTCATGTGAAAGACACAGGCATGTAGTCCATATTATTCAAAACTCCCGCATATCGTCCTGTATCACCTCGAGTTCCATCAGGTCTAAGAAAACGGAAGTTGCCGTTACGTGTATCCGAAGTTCGCGTAAGGGGAAAGTTAAGCACAGGCGAATCCCCAGGTTCAGCTTTTCGTACCACGCTTTGCCCCGCTTGGATCTTTCCTTGTCCCAGAATAAGTTTTTCAGGAGCACCAGTTTTAACTTGAAATACAGGCAGAACAGGATCAGCCGCCGGATCCTTGAAGATATAAACATCGTATTGCAGAGTTACGGCAGGGAGATCAAGCTCACTAGAGATACCGATGTCCCTAATTATGATTTTAGAGGTAGTGGCAAAAGCTGACACAGTTCTAAGTTGACTGCTGCCAAATTGAACTGGAACTCCACCTGATAAAATCATTCCGTTGTAAAGAACAAAAAACAAAGGAATGTAACCTAAGCTGTGAGTATAAAGATCAAGATTGGAAGCAGTAATTCTTCCATCAGCAATCGCTGGCGAAGTGCCCGTGCTGCCGCTTCCTGCTGAAGTTGAATAACCCGTTCCAATTTGACCAGCAACTAATGCATGGTTAATGCTTATGTTTGTCGAGATAAGATTATTAGCAAGATATTGTAAGTCGCTATGAAAACGAATATACTCGAGATGGTCATACGGGTTATCAAATGGGGCCATCGGATCGCCGCTGGGAGGTTTCTCCCAAATAGCAACCGTGCCTCCCTTTGCTCTAAAGCACATAACCATCTTTAAGATTCCATGTAGATTTCGGGATTATCAAAATCGATGATAAAAGACGTCCCGTCAGCGGAGGTAATACGACCCGCCCGAGCGCCCACAAATTTAAGTTCACCGCCCTCAACCACAAAAGCCGGATGATCTGTCGTTCCATCAGTTACAATAAACTGATCAGCAGCAACAACGACACGAGTGGGATCAAGGGGATTTGCCGGCACATCGAGAAAGAACGAAGCAGACCGAATATCACCATCGTTCACCTCGGCTGTAACCGCATATCGTGCGGAGAAGCCGCTAGGCGCCGCAATGGATTGCCAGCGAACGTTAACCTGCGAAGTACTTCCGCCCATCGCTGCATAAAGCGAGCTCAGCGCTGTTGCGATAGCGCCGCCTGGCCCAAGAGCAACTTCAATGACTTCGGTGAACGATGCTTCTACGTCACCCAGCCGAACCCCGATCTCACGACTAAGAACCTCTCGCTCGGTATAATTCTCGCGATCAACTTGCTCAATTATCGTACCAAGCTGGTGAAAGCTATCAATAGCATTACGCACGCCCGCTCTGATCCAATCTAACTGCTGCGAGATCTCAGCAGCAATCGCATCGAGCTCAATATCAATGTCTTTCGCACCAAGCAGGATGTTAGGCGTCGTAACCCCCAACCACGGACCAAGCGTACCGTCGTCATCTTCATTCGACCACAGGGTAGCCCGACTAGAATAAGGCACAAAGATGCCGCGAACTTCGTAGTTAACATTAGGCGCAAGGAAGTCGCCGATGATTGGATTAGTGATCAGAGGATCAGTAATTGTAGTGTCATAAGGCACTTCCCCATCGAAGACCAGCGACGTTTGCCCTGCTACACGCACTTGCACACGGACTGCCCGTACGTCGTCAAGTTCCGCGGCGTATGATAGCAAAATGCCGGGGCGACGTGCATCCCCGTCCTCATCAAGCAGAGTATAAGGCGCAACAGACCATCCAACAATAGGCTGAGCGTTCGGCCGATTGATTGTAATAGGAACAGTCTCATACTCAATCTCGTCTGTAGGCGACCAATCATAATCAGTCGGATCGATCTCTTGCGAACCGATGATTTGGTTAGCATTCGGAGCATCGTCAATGACAGTTATTAAGAACTGTTTATCGGTATAGCCGTTTCGCGTCGAATCCCAAGCAAATGTGTCTAGGGGTTCATACTCCCACCAATCCGCTTTACCCGTGAACGAGTGCTTACGAAACCGACGCGTCTCGAGCAGCGACATTTCCATATTACGTTGAACTTGTCGAGCGAATGGCACGGCTTTGTACTGCGTATCGAAGGGCAAACGATTACCGTTATCTTCAAGCTCAAGCGCAGCGTCATAACGCGAAGGCGCCTCTTTCATGTTCCAGCCTTCATCCGGTTCTGGATAAGTAGCTGTCACACCGTTGAAAGTGTCTTCAAGCCCCGGAAACGGTTCATAAGTTTGGCTTTCGCTAATCAAGATTTCTTCATCTGTGATCGAACGAACCGGGGAGTCGGGCTCGCCGACCAATACTTTGTAGAAGCCCCCGATGACCGCAATGCGACCTTCGCAAGCCTTGAGCAGTTCACCGATAACCGCCTGAGGCTCATCGCTCACGAGAACTTCATAACCAAAACGGAAACGCTTCTCGGTGCCGCCTTCAGACAGGTCAATGGGTGCATCGCATTTATCCATCTGCGCTGCCCAATTTGCATAAGGCAGCTGCGATTGAGTTGTGTTCTGCGGCCCGTAGAACCAATCCCCGTCGTAGTACAACCCGAGCAACAGGTTGTAAACACCAACAATCGGATTGTCGCTGTATTCCCATGTTGCAGGGTCATTCAGACGATGACTACCCGATCCACCTGCGGTCGTGTCCTTACGAACGTCGTAAAGCTTGATCCCCTGAAGCTCGAAATTGAACTCAGGGAGCCCAGAGAACAGCTCGCGATTAACTCGTGCGGTCGCAATCGCGTAAGAGGTTCCCTTACCGATCATTGAAGAATCCCAAGGGCGGTCTGTGCCCGAGGTAAACTTCTCCAACAAATAATCATCGGCAACGGTCTGCGTACCGTCGTAAAATTTGATCCAAAGATAATCTTTTCCCTTCTTTTTGTACTCGATTACCGGATACCCGTAGAGCGAGTGCGGGGTCGGCCCCAGCGTCACGCGCTCGTCGTTAACAAACACCCCAGTATTGGCCGATACAGGAAGATCAGAAAGACTAATTACGATTGTATAGAAAGAATTTGGTGTCTCATCAATGGTTCCCCAGGTTCCTGCGTACTCGAATTGACCCGGAGTGGCAAAAAATCCCATAATAAAAGCTAACGGGTTATCGCCTCCCTTCTGAATAGTACCCTTAATGCCTGATTGCTGCTCTTTTTGATCTTGCGCAAAAATCAGCTGAACCACCGTAGCAGCCAGATTGAGCGCAATTCCGATAAGCAGATTGACTAAAAAAGGGGGCATCTACTTATCCTTACTTCTTATTGCTGCTGCTACCGCTGTCGCTAGTCGTCTTGGCACTCTTCTCACCCCAGAAGATTTCCCAATCGCCAGCAACTGTGCTGTATCGCCGAAAGTTATCGGTGCGAAGCTTTTGTGTTTCGTGGCTACGTTTAGCAGGATTCGTGCGCGTCAATTCTCGAGTGTGAGACGTAATGCGAAGGGTGATCGAGCCTCCCCCATTATAAGCGGGCGTCTCGATAGGTGCTCCATTAACGATCCCGAGGAATCGGCATCTAGGAGGTGCAACCGGTTGCATCGATTCTGGATCTAGGTACATGCGATGAATTTGTGCTTGTACGTTTCGAATGTTATTCGAACGAACCATTGCCTGCGCTTGGGAATGAATTTGTGACAAGATGACTTGAACAGTCGGGATGTCAATGTTCATCTGCAAAGGAACAGGATCAATTGAGATCAGAGGTCCACTGTCGCCGTAAAAGGTTCTACTGACTTCGGTCTGGGTCCGACCGTCGATGATATTTACGGTAATATCTTCTCCAAAATCGGTAAAGCCAAAACGAACAACATCCCCGCCAGGATCAATCGCATCGACCAAAACAGTGTTGCGAATAATGATCTTTCCCGGATCACGGATCGCAGTCTGCGTGTCAACGTCAAGAACGCGAACCATTTAACCCGCCTGTAGAGTTTGCCGAACTGAGAAGGTAATCTGCTCTTTATTGTAACGAACTTGCTTTTTGTCGAGCGTTCCGGGCATCAGCTTAACTTTAGCAGCTGGACGTGCAAATGAGACAACATCGTCAACAATCGCACTTGCTGAAATATGAGGGCGAAACTCGAGCGATCCCGTCGTTCCAAGCGCGCTGACAGTTGCGCCCTCACGCAAGCGGAATAGCCCCCTGCGCGCACCCCCGCCGCCGTATTCGACATGAAACATGTCGCCCGGGCTCAACACATAGCCAATGGGCAGGCCCTTGAACGAGATTTGCTTTTTGTTCGCGTTAATTGCACCAATTTGAGGCGTCGAACTGCCATAAAGAGTGCCACCTGGATCCATTGCAGGCCACCAACCAAGCGGATTTGCAAGGTAGAATGTCTCAAGTGCACCATCCAATGCCTCGAGTTGAGCCATGAGAGCGCGAGCTTCCGTCACCAGTTGCGGTTTAAGAGTAACGACACCTGTCCACAGGGGGCGAGCCAGATCAGCGGCTAGCGTTTCACCGTTGCCGGAAATCGAAATCTCTTGAAACTGCTCAAGAGTCCAATCAACGTTGAGAATAGGCAGAAGTTGACCGAGGTTGGCAAAAGGTACCGGGTAGGTGAGCAGTGCCATTTTAACCCCTTGCCAATGGATCCTTATTGATCTGACCCACTCGTTTAGGAAGTGAGAACCGATCATAATGATCGAGAGCTTGTCGAATTTCTTCCGCGACGCCTCGTTGTGCGCCTCGAGCGTCGATATGAAATACATTGCTTCCAGAACCAGAAGCACCCCCGGAACCCCCCTTCGGGAGTTTCGGGATAATCATACCATCCATACCCGGCGCAAAATATTCACTATTCGGTGTGTTTTCGTTCACCTTATAGATCTTTCCAGCTTGTACGTCGCCGCCCTGCGCACGACCACCGCCGAAAATGTTCTTTATGATGTCTTGAAACTGGCCTGTTCCGCTACCAAATGCTTGGTTAAGAAAGAAATTACCCACCTGCGAAAGCACATTAGAGGCGATATCGCCGAATTCCTGGAGAGAAATCTTGCCGTCATCGAGCGCGCTAATGATCCCCTGTACCGCCGATTGACCAGCGGAACCCAAGGACTCATAAAGCCCCTGAAGATACTGAACTGCTTCTTGCTCAGCGTAATTAGCACGAGTGAGTTCTTCAATACGCGCCACTTGATCAGCAGTCGCCGTCGCACCCGCCTTACGAATGTTAGCGAGTACCTGTTGATCGACCGTGTTGAGACGCATCGCTGCGCCCTCAGCTTCAAGGTCTGCAATCTGCTCTTTGATATTATTCTGAGCGGTTTCGAATGCTTTTTCTTCCGCGCTCTTTCCGCTGTTACTTGTCTTGTAGAGGTCATCAAAGATGCTGATCGGCTTGGGCTCAAGACTCTTATAATCGGCATCACGAAATAGCTTCTCGTTCGAGCTAAGCGATTTAGCAGGAACAACGGGCACAACGATGGGTTTGGCGTTCGGATCAGTAGGCACCGTCGAAATATCAGGAACGGGAAGACCTGTATCTGACTCTATATACCGAACTTTAATTCCGATAGGCTTCTGCCCCGAGAAACCCGCCATCAAATCGTCCCAAGCCTGCTGCGCGCCGCTGAAGTCGATTGGATCAAAAAATGCAGTTTCGCCAGGATTAATTGTGCTCGGTTTACCTTTTAGGAATTCATCGGTCTGCTTTGCTCCCGCAGCCAAGCGAGCATAGAAATTATCCATCTCACCTTTGCTATCAGCAAAAGCTTTACCTACCTTCTGAATAAATCCAGCAAGCCCGTCCATTGCAGTACCAAGACCGATGCTCAATCCTGTGGCAGTGTCGAATTGACCAGCGGCAACGATCATCACGTTTTTGAGACGTTCGAACCCCTGCCCAATTGTAATTTGTGCGTTGCCGACCTTTTCCTGGATGTCGCCAGCCCCGATAGCAAAGCCGTCAAAAAACGCCTTAGACGAAATCTTGCCTTCAAGCACAAGGTTACGCAAGGTGGCGACGCTTCCGCCCGCTTCCTTGATGCCCTTGGCTGCCGCCTGAAGCACAGGGAGCAAACCTTCGTTGACCGAGTTGAATTCTTCCGCTCGCACCGTACCAGTCGAAAGCGCCTGGCTGAGCTGCAAGAGCGCGCCTTGCGACTCTTCGGCACTTCGACCCGTCACGCGGAGAGCCGCGGCAACGTTGTCGGTGAACTTGAGCAAATCCTCGCTCGAGGCGCCTAGCGCACTTTGCACCTGCGAGACTCGACCATACAACGTAGCGAGAGCTTCGAACGGGGCGCCGTTCTTCTGTGCGCTTGCAAAGAGGCGGTCATAGACCTGCGTAAGCTGGGTGCCCTGAAGACCCGCGATCTTGAGCGCGTTAGTGATACGGATGTTGGCATCGATGAACTGCTTAGCAGCATTCGCCGCGTAGCCGGTCGCAAAGAACGCAAAAGCTTTTTGCAAGCCTGCGCCGACGTTCGTGCCCATTTGGCTGACACGCTTCTCAATACGCCGCATTGAGGTGTTCGTCTGCCCGTTAGCACGGGCGAGTGCACGCTCGTATTTGACGGTAGAAGCCTCAAGTGAGACGATCAGACGTTCCAGCTCAGTAGTGCCAGCCATTTAATCGCCTCAGTCGAGTGTGAAAGTTACTTCCTTATCAACCACGGGGCCGTTCTCGTCCCAGAGGTAAACAAGGGTTTTGTATAGGGGTTTGCTTTCTGCGTCTGCATCAAGCCAATCTGACAACTCGCCAAGCTCGGCTTCAGTGAGTTGTTCTTTCCCCTTAGGCGTATTCTGCTCGATGTACGCGTAGAGTACCGAATAGTACTGCCACATGCTCATCTTGTTAACTTGCTGTGGGGTGAACCCCATTGCGACACCGCCGGCATAAATCGGAGCTATCCGAATCTTACCGTTGGGGAGAGGTTCTACTCGCTCTCCGGATTCGGTGCCGCTTCGCCTTCCCCCGGTTTTTCGTCTGGAGCCCCCTGTACTGCGATGCCGAGAATGCCACGAGCGAACGGAACATTCTCGAGAGGAGGACGACTATGCACGTAAGTTTTCACCAACCTGAATGCTTCGGTAGGTTCAATTCCACCACCGATAAGGCTGAGACGAATGACATTCGAGATATCTTCCATCAGCCAAGTGTTGGTGCTTAAACGCCGAAGAATTTCGAAAGGTCCGGCATTGCATTCTTCTTGCAGGGTGATCAGTTCGCCCCATGCTAGGCGGAAGGTGTAGGTCCCATCCGCCCAGTCAATTGTAAGTTGCGCATCGCGCGACATGAAAGAACCTCAGATTATGTCGCGACCGTACGGACCATTTCACCGTCGGACTGCATCGAGATTGTAGCCGTCGAGCGACGACCGTTGGGCGAAACGCCTTCCATGGTCTCGACATGCATCTTGCCGGTCCAGGTAATCGTCTTGGCGGGGAATTCCATTTCGATCTTGACGTTGACGGAATCAATCGATTCCCAAGCGTCGAGCCAGGTTTCGATGGACTGTTCGGCGAGAACACCTTCACCCGAAACACTCATGGCGAGCGAGGTAGCATCGCGACCGAGCCAATCGACCTTGTCCGGATCATCACAATCCGGAACCTGAACGTCTTCCAAGCCCTTGGTGAAAGTCACCGTCTTGGAAGTGAAGCCGCAGGGGGTCGCGTAAACAGTAGGAACAGCGGTCTCGAGTTTGACCCGAACTTTGCCGCCCTTAATGGTAGTTGCCTGTGTCATAACAGTCTCCGTATTGCCTTACGGCGTTTCAACAGTCGCAGTGAACATGACAACTCCATGTCCGATTGCTGGATTTGGATCATCTACAATACGCGTCATTTCCCACTCGAGCGACACCAGCGCATTATTTATAAGCGCCAATTCGGAATTGTGCAACGTCCGTTTAACAACCTTGCAGAGCTTACGACAAAGAACTGTCGCGAAAGCTTCCTCATCGCCATTCGTCCAAACATCCCATTGCACAGTGATTTCTTCTCCGTCCATGCAATCGTAATCCGCAGGAATAGAAGTACTTGGGCCAAGCGAGATGTAAGGGTGTGTTACAGTAGGCGCCAATGATCCGTCTGTCTGGGTGGGAACGCGGTCGTAGATTTTCGCTACGCCCAAATTTTGCAGCGGTACAGAGGCCCGTAAAAGAGTCATCATCGCAGCAATGAGCTCAATGCTAGCGTCTTCATTGGTGATTGTCGCATTACCCATTAAAGACTCCCTGCTGCAACTCGTTTAGCAGCTTTATTGATCGCCCGAGTAAGGTTACCTTTTGCCTTCTTGCGATTTGCCCGCCAAGACGGATAGAAGAAAGGCTGCGGACGAGTCCCGGGGTGTTTAGTCCCCGCGAACCAACCTCCGTTAATGTGAGGGGCCGTACCAAACTCAACCCATCGCGCGTAGAATGCTTTATCATCACCAGCAAAAATCGTAATGCGAAAGTTACCGCGCTTGTTACCGGCTTTGATCGATCCGAGCACCATTCGCGTACCTGGAGGCGCATCCCCCCAAACCCAACCGATAGAATTATAAAGCTCCATATCTTCAGTTGGAACAAGATTGCGAGCCATGCTGACAACTTGATCTGCAAGTTTTTCCATAATAGGCTTAATCGCGGCCTCTACCTTGAGCGGGAGAGTCCGGAGCTTTCGATTTAGTCGATCAAGCCCAATAATGCTTGCCATCTTAAGTCGGCGGTCCTATTGTTGCGATGAACTCTAGCCATTGCCGCTTACCATCTGGATCAGTCGGTAGAGAGATCACATTAAGAAAGCGATTACCGCGACTCGGATCTTCTTTCATTGCCCAAGCGTTAGTGACTTTCACCGCTTCTTCTGACCAGCGCATCGTCACAATATAGGGTTGCACACCTTTGAGGTTGTCAGCGATGACAGATTCAGTCCCGGTACGTGGCGTAAGGTTGACACGAGCAGAAAAGACCTTGACGAACGCCTGAGTGGGCATACCTGTGTTGCCCCAGCCGTCGGTGCCCGAACCCCGCGTCATGAAGTCAAAATCGTCTCGCAGTGCTCCCGCATATCGAGTAGCTTTAGGCATTCTTTTTCACCTTACTCGCGATCCTGGCTGCAACGCCTGCGTTGGGAATAACTTCTTGCGTAGGAACAGCAACCCCTTTAGCGATTGCTTTTTCAGCACACTCGAGACGAACCACAGCGACCTGACCCGCTAAATAGGCAATCGTTATGCTCGGCTTCGGCAGATAGTCGAAGTCTTTGATAAACCTAACTCGGCGAGAGGTCCGTTCCATCAGGCAAGAGTCGGATCACGCAGACGCCAAAGAAGCGAAGCAATCGGGTTTGCAATGTTCGCCGGAATCGTGTTAGATAACCCGCTGAGCCAAGCGGCAGAAGACCCATCAGGGCTATCGTCCAGAAGAGCGCGTACCGTAAGGATAACCGCTGAGGTAACTCTAGGCGGAACTGGATTGTCTTCATCTTCAATATCCCAATCCGCTTTTGCAGCAACTGTAACAAAATCAAGCACGATATCTTCAGCCTGCTCGATCTTCATTACAATATCGTCATAGCGATCCCCCGTCGCAGTCTGAAGGTTCAGACCGAGACGGAGCGCCATGTTCACTTGTGCGACAGTAACGAGTGCCATTTTACCCTTCCAGCTTCACAGAGGACGCCGGACCCTTCGGTTCGACAGGACGATCCTTGCCGTCACGACCCTTCTTCACAGCCAGGCGCCATTCATCGCCAGTGCCCGGCTTTTCAGATGTATGCTTCTGAGCAATCCAGAACGACCCACCAAAAGTGACACCATCCGACTTGAGATACGAAGTGCCGTCCTTATAGACGCCCTTGTCGCTCAGCATCGGCACAAAGAATTTCCATTCCTTGAGGTTATCGCCCTTGCCTGCGTAAATCACGAGTTCCTTCTTGTCGTCGTCAAACTCAACGCTCATGTCATCGAATCCAACGCCGTCAAGCCCGTCCTTCGGCCGAGGGATGGAATCGACGTGTTGCTTGATTGTCGCAGCAACAATGCCCATATCGACGTCTTGCCCATCGCGCCCGATAACAGGCCCGAGCTGCTTCGCCTCGCCGTTCGTGAGAGTGACAACCAATTCACCGGCACGGTCGATAAGGGCACTCGCGAGACCGATACCGTCACGACCATCCTTCGGAACAGGGATCTCGGCAACAGCTTTCGAAACCAGTTCAGTAAGAACAGGCGTGACCTCTTCGACGGTGATGCTCTTACCATCCTGTGGACGCGGGATGAGTGCAATTTCCTTGCGGATAGTCTCATCCACGACACCCATGTCAACGTCTTTGCCGTCCTGACCTTTGACAACACCAAGGTCAACCAGCTTGCCGTCACTATACCAAAGGTTAAGACGCCCATTCTCGTGGAGCTTAACGTCGGTTATCCCAATCCCGTCCTTACCGTTGACAGGCGGAGGCAGCGCCTCAAAACCCTTGAGAACATGCTCAGCGATAATCGCCTGAACTTCGTTGAGGTCAACGTTCTGACCGTCAGCGCCCTTAACCTTTCCAGCAACGACCTGCTCTTCCGTATCAAGAACCACGACTAAATCGCCGTGCTCGTCAACTTCGATTGTCTTGATACCCACACCTGGTTTGCCGTCAACAGGTTTCGGCAACTCGCTAACCTGAAGAGCAACCTCTTCAAAAACGATCTGCTTCAACAACGTCTGATCGATAACAGCGTCCTTACCGGCAGGCGCAGGCGGGATGGCTGCAACGACTTCTTCGATGGCGCTCTTGATCTGCGCATTGAGTTCAGCAAGATCGACTTCGTCAGCCTTGATTTTGCCGAGGTTCGTATGCCCGCCGTCGCCAATCTCGAGCCAAAGCTCGCCCAGATCCGAGATGTGGACGCTCTTGATGCTCACCGGCTCAGGAATCTGGATCGAGGCCATCTTTTCATCGATGTACAAAGCAGCCTTACTGATGATCTGATCAACGTCGACTTCAGAAGCATCCTTACCGTTGACGCCATCTGTGCCATCTTTACCGACAACAAACCCAAGGCTCTTGAATTCGTCTTCGCCAGTCATCCTGACTTGAAGCTGACCATTTATAGCAAGCCGAGCTTCTTCGATGCCCTTGGGTACCGGGATAGCAGCAACCATCGCATCGAGCTCAGTGGAAATCCACTTGCCCAATTCGACGCGGTCAACATCCTTGCCGTCTGTACCAACAACCTTGCCCAGATCGTAGTTCTTGCCGTCACTCATCGTGAGCGAGAGCTTCCCCTCGATCATACGGATATCCGTGATCGAAACAGGAACCGGCAACTCACCGACGGCGCGGTGCACTTCGTCCGAGATCTTGCCAACGGCCCAGTCGATATCGAAGTCGAGACCCTTCTCGCCATCCTTACCGTTCTGGCCATCTTTGCCATCACGCCCGTCCTTACCGATAACCTCGCCCAGATCGTGAAACAAATCAGAATCACTCAGCTTGACAAGCAGGTGGCCCTCATCCGAAAGAACGATCTTATCGATGCCGCGACCATCCTTCCCACTGATCGCTTCCACAGGAAGCGTGGAGACCTGAGATTCCAGAGCGTCAATGCGCTTAGCGACTTCGCCATCAACCCCGACAATTGCAGAGTTGAGATCTTCATTGATCTGTGCAAGCGTCTCGCTTAGCGTGGAAACGCTTTCAGCAAAGCCTGCTGAAACTTCTTGTAGCGAGGACGAAACTTCAAGCAGAGCTTTCGAATGTTGCGTATTCTGTTCCGCAAGCTCTTCGTGCACCGTGCCGACGGCTTTGTCGATCATGTCAACGAACGCCGAACGCTCGAGCGTCACTGCGGCAATGCGCTGGTCCACCCCGGCCAGCGCGTCATTGATCGCCTTCGGCAGGACTGAGGCAACCGCATCGCCGATCAGGGTTTTGTAATCGATCTTCGCCAAATCAGAAATCTGCGTCTCAAGACCATCGATCCGCTTTACCAGCGGTTCAGTCTGATCCTTGAGAAAACGCTTGACTTCGGCTACGACTTCCTTGCCAAACGCGGCACCGTCGAAGTCCGTCATTATCGGAATCCCTTCATAATCTCAATCAGAGCCTTGCTTGCCTGATCTGCGGTATTGTCATTGGCGGGCGGCGCATCAGCAGCCGGTACAGGGGTATCGGTCGCGGCAGGTTTATCGGTCGTGCCGGTCTTGAAAGGGTCAGCTTGAGCGTCACGCTTCGCAAGCGCATCCAGGCTATAGTCCTGTTGCTGACGAAGCACAACATCGCCGCCGCTTTTCGGAGGAAGGTTAAGACGCTTGCGACCTTCATTCGGCGTGAGGTAGTTTCGGCCTTTGTCGAGAACGTCCATTTGCGTAGCCCCATCCATGCGGAGGAGGTTTTCGATATCGAGTTGCGTGCCGAGCGTGTAGCCTGTATTCAAACCTTCATCCAAGCACATTTCGATAGCCTCGATTAGCACTTGCAGACACTGCGAATAGTATTCAAGGTTCAGAGCCTGCATGTTGTTATTGGCAGGCACAACCCCGACACCGATCTTGTACGGTGGAACGTGATACGTTGAACAAACGACTTCGGAGGTATACTTCAGCTGCTCAATGAGCTGGGAGTCGACCGCCTTCTGATACATCTGCTCGAATTTGAGGCCGTCGCCGAGCACTGCGATCTTGCCGCGGTTACGACCCGAATAATTCTCTTCCCAATACGCCTTGAGGCGATCAGCCGTTGTCTGATCGATAGCGCCAGGTGCAACGAGTACGCCACCTGGCTGCGAACCATTCGAGAAGAAGTGCGTGGAATTGTTCTGGATCGACAAACCACCCATCGCAGCGAGCCCGCTTGCGAAAATGGGGGATAGCCCGACCAGCGGATGAAAGAAGCAATTAAAACGGTCGTGAATGATCTCGCTTGCAGGTACGATAATCGTCGCCTGCTCGATGCCACTCAGGTGATCGGTATTGAGTTGATAGAAAACGTCGCCTGTCGTAGCAACTAAAACTGTCACTCTGGTAGGATCGAGAATGTAAAGCTTGGTAACGACGTTTCGATTATCGCGCTGCTTCAGAATGTACGTATTGCCCATTTGCAGCTTGGACAACACCCAGTTCTCGAGGAACTGCATACGATTCTGGAAATGGTTCGGCTTGCGAAGAACCGGGTCATAAGCGGAATTGGACGTTTCGATCCAGAGTCCATTCTCATCCAACTTCACTAACTTGATAGCAAGCTTCGAAATGTCGGAGGCGATCAGGGTACGGCATGCAAAATCCGCGCTAAAGCTAAGCACACTTTCGTACTTAACTTCAACGTTCTGCTGCCATGCGCCGGCAAAGGATTCTCGGACGATATTGAGCCAGCCTCGACTGTCGTTAACAGTTGAAACTGCCCCTGAGCCGCGGCCTGCCGCTTTCGTAACGTTCCGGACAAAAGACCGGAAGCTACCGACTATGCCTTGCTGAGCCATCGAGCTTAGTCCTTTTCAGGAATTGTGCTAACCACCCCAAGCTCCATACCGGGCTCAAGAATGAGGATAGGCCCTGTTTCACCGTGCGTAAATTTGCTCCAGATTTCCTGAAACTTTTCAACTGCTTCACGGGTAAGCGGACGAGAAACTTTTAGGACGAACTTGTCGCCCTTTTTGATCTGGAGGCGCTGCATGTCACCAACGAACCGGATATCAGACACTGTCGTTTTCCCTCTCGGTTCGTCCGCAGAAGACTGTTTCGCGGTAACCATGCAAATAAGCCAGGCGTTCCGCGTGACGATCATCCCTTGCGACCGCCAAAACGTCAACCGGCCAATGTGCTGCGGCCTCCGGGGAAGCAATAACAGCATCGAAATCAGAATTCAAGGTAGCTTCCTCAGCTTCCTCCCAGACATTCTGAGCGTGACCTAGCAAAAGCGCCCGTCCGCGCGGGGATCGCGCGTAGTGTTTGGATATCCAACTTGGCTCGTCATCCTCAATAAGTTCCCAAGGCTTGATGCTACCTGGAAAAAACAGAATTCGGGTGCCGGGTAGCGAGCCCCGACGGTATCCTTGCCAAAAGTGGACACCGTGCTCAGGACCCCAAGTCTGCTCTTTCGGACCGAGGCAATACGCAATCCAAGCTTGATCGGAACCCAGATGCAATTTGCCAGCTTTTGTTGCGGCCTCGAGTGTTATCGTATCGTAGACTTTAGTTCGGGCACCTGCTCGGATATACATCATCGAACCATTATAGGCTCGATCAGATGTCGTACCTCGGAAGATGGCAAAGTCTTTCACGTCCTCGAAAAGAGGATCTAGGGGGCCGCCTATGACGCAATCCAAATCCATGCACACAATTTCATCGCCGAAAATCTGTCCTGCGTTCGGACCGAACATAGCAATCCGACGTAAGCATTGAGGGCGAGCCTCGCCCCAGCTCGGAATGCGCCAATTTTCAAAGTCGCCTGGAGGTTTAATAATCTCGATTGACGGATCGATACCTTCCGGCGTCGCCGTCACGCAAGCGATCCGGTGAGGCCAAGATAAGTTACGCCGAACCATGTCTGCCCACACATTGACGTTAAAAGCAGAATAGGACGATCTGCCTTCAGGCTGTTGCCAAAACCAACTGAGAACCGTTAGCATTCTACAAGACCTGAGTCCAAGGGAAATCGAGCGTCTTTATCCGATTGCGTTCACCCCGAGCAATCTTTTCTGCCCAGATGCGTTCTCGAGCGCCAATCATGCGACCCTCCTTACGTTGCACGTCACGCGTTGAAGCATCGGCAACAATGTTCGACCAATAACGCACAAGTGATACCTTTGGAAGCATTTTGATGCCAGCACGATCTTGCACGCGCTGACGAAATAAGCTATCCGTTCCGTAGAGCCCGCAAAAATCCTCGTCATACCCACCGATGTGCCAATAGGTTCCTCGCGTGAGAATGAAACTGTTTGGATGTGGCTTTAGCTGCCCGTTCTTCATGGTCGGTAAACCAGTATCAGCTTCGACTCTGTGCGGCATATATACAGTTGTCTTATGCAGGTCATCAAGAGATCGAAATAACGCTTCCAGCGACAATTCAGGAAAGACATGATCCATGTCAGTCATTAGCATCCAACCGTCCTCAGCTACATGCGCGCCGAGATTGCGCGCTGCGTGCTGGTGCCAAGGACGATCCTCGAGAACACGATAGATGGAAAGATCCGGAAGCTTTGCAGGACGAGGAACATTAATCGCTGCTTCATCGAGATCGGGCGTACCATCGTCGACCAGGATAATCGCAACACGATCTCTTAACCGCTTAGGCCATTTCGACCAAGTTTGATACTGTAAAGACAGCATATTAGGATTGCGATAGTACGGCATTACCAAAGTTAGATCGAACACGGAACAACTTCCTGAGTTTCAGTGCACCAAACAGGGATACCCGCTTCTCGAGCAATGATAGTTGCTTGCTTAAGACTGGATTCGATGTAAAATTCAAGGCCCAATCGCCTAACCTGCTCGGCTTTCCACATTCCCCGGCCGCCCGCTGCCATACGTTCGGCCTTCGTCGCATACGGCATCATCGTGAGACTGTCGAATTGGATGCCATACCTGCGAAGTTGGGCAACAGTGGGATCACGATAGGCCTCGAGACGCCCGGTAATCACATGACCGATGGGGCGAACGGGGAAGTGCAAACCAGGAGCAGTTCGCATAAACTCGAGATAACGAGCGCCGTCGTCATTTTCCTCTCGAGTGGGATCAGGACAGAACACGCCGTCAAAATCAAAACCCCAGCGTGACAGGCGGATGTGTTTCCAGAGGTTCCACGCAAACACGCGCGGGCCCGGACACTCCTCAAAAACAATGTCTACCACTTTCTTGAACTCTTCTCGGTAGGGACCGTAAACAACCAGCTTGGTTATTTTGAGAGGGAGATGCCGAAGCTGCTCAAGAGCCTGACCCATCGCGCCGCCTTTGTTGGCGGTATCGTCAACAAGAAGAACTCGGCTGAACGCAGAACGCTCAACAGGATTGAACGTTCGCCCAGATCGCCCAGAGATAACACCCTGAGCGAACCCGTTCAAATCAGCAAGAGGCAGTTGAAGCTGAGTGGCGATAATGCTCGCCGGGATCATGCCTGAGCGAGGAATGCCAACTACAACGTCAAAAGAGTTCCGAGGTATCCGGTGCAGGTTTTGATTGATCGCCCGAACCAGATCACTCGTACTTTTGACATTTAGCACTTTTGCCCTCGGAAGCCCATGTTGATCGAAGAATGCTTCTTCAAGCCTTTCGGCTCGCCAGCATCTTCGATGTTTACAAGGCCTGCTCGTTCAAAGCACTGCCGCATGTAACGCGGCGTCAGAATTGCGCGGTGCTTCCAGCTTTCGCCGGCATCGCCTCGTTTGGCATAGTTCAGGATTCGACCCTGAGCAGCAAGAAAGGGATCATCCCGATGAAGCTCACGCTTCCAGGCGCCGGGTTCACGTGAACACTGCCCGGTTTCTTCCCACTCAAGCATTGCCTGCAACATGGGAACGGCATTGACCGTATGAACTTCAAGAAAGCCGCCCTTTGCGACTACTCGAGCCCACTCAGCAATGGTCGCCTCAATTTCAAACCACTCGAGATGCTCGATGCAATGCGCGGAATAGACGAAGTCGTATTCACCCCGTGCAAAAGGAAGCTTCCGCGCATCACTTACAAAGTCAGTGTAAGGACCCGGAACGAGATTGACTGTTTCAAAGCCCGGCAACCTTTCGGCGCCGGGCCCAATTTCCAACATTCTCATCTTGTTGCTTACGCCTTCGACTTTTCGAAGTCAGCCATCTTTTCCTTGATCGTCGGAATGTCCCAGCCGGCATAAGCGCGGCGACCGACGAGATCGTGATAAGCCTGGCGCACCGTCTGGATGTCTTCCTCGGCAGCGAGAGCAGCTGGAGTCTCGTCCACAGGGGGGACCGGAGCCGGGGTCACCTTCGCAGCCTCAGGCGGATCGACAACCTTGCCCGTGCTGTCAACGATGGGCTTTTCGTCGTCATTGCCATCACCGCCGCCGTCGGAATCGCCTGAGCCCGCGCCTTCGCTGGTCCCCGTGTCGTTTCCTTCGTCGTCGTCGGTCGATGCAGGGGCCGCGGCGAGAATCATCGCGTCGAGCGTGGATTGCAGGCGCACTTCGCGATCATTCGTGCCGAGCGAGTTCCACTCGTCAACAGTCATGCCGGACTCTTTGTGAGCCGTGGCAACGATCTTGCCGAGCGAGACGTTCTCATCGCCGATCTGGTAGTAGGCGTTGAGCAGGCTGGAGCCGAGCAGCATCTCTTGATGTTTGACGCGCTCGGCCAGGCGCTCCGGGATCTGGCCAACTGCACCCTCCGAACGACCTTCGGACGCGCGACCGAGTGCGATCAGGAGTTTGCCATCGCGACGGCTGGCTTCGAAAGAATCACCTGCGAGCAGACGACGGGTCGAATACCGCATGTCCTTCGTTGCCGTCAGAAGCATTTTATTTGACATTTTAGATCCTTAAGGTTGAATTGCATGTATCATGAGCGGCTTTTGACAAAAAATCAACCGAGCGATTTAAAACTCAATTCCAAGCGGAATACCCATTAGGTACCGAATAACTGAATTGGCTGACCTCTGTACGAATACGTACTGAGAAAGTTGACCCACCTTGTGCTGCTAAGAACAGCGATCCTGTTGGAACATCATACAAGGTACCATTAAAGCTACCATTTCGGCCAAATTCAACTTTGCGAGCGTCTGCATCATACTTGATGCACAAAACTTGACCACTTGTCATTACGCCCGGGTTAGTCCCCGATTGCAGTGAACCGCCGCGGTAAACTCCTCCCGCTGGATCATATCCTACCCCGTTGTTATTTCCACCTATCCAACCTGCATACGATCCTGAAGAGTTTACCAACCCTATACCCGCTCCGCTAAATACAGTTACGCCTTCAATTTCAGCGTAGTATTTACCAGTCAACCTTGACGAGGTGCTTCGTGTTCCACCTGAGCTACCGGAAGAAATTAAACGACGATTACTTTCTGAAAGAGCTCCTGCGGCACCTAGATTAGCAGGGTCCCACGTCGTCAGAGGTGCTGCAGTAACTGCAGCACTAAACGCTTGACTCCCGGCTGAACCATCATCTCCTGTTACAGATATTGTAAAATTGGCTGTTCCAGAACTGCTGGTAGTTCCGCTTACTTCGCCGGTAGTTGTGTTGATTGACCAGCCTGTTGGAAGGCCTGTCGCCGAAAAAGCAAGAGTTCCTTGCCCATTCTTAACTGTTGGAGTAAATGAATAAGCTACCCCTGTCGTACCAGCGGGGGGCGTTCCTGATAAAGTAATCAAACGCACAAATGAATATTGCGAGTCGTGAACTATCATTCCTTTGCTGACATCCCCAACAAAGGAAAATGCCGAACCGTTACCCGTTCGAAGTTGTACAAAAAGTTGGGTGATGCCTGCATTCTTACGAAAGCGGACTAACAGACGATAAACGTTATTTGTAAGTCTTATGATCTGACGATCGAGTATTGTAAGATCTGTACCTATGTCACTTTCAATTGTATCTTGGATAGCGGTGAGATTTGTGGTGCTAAAATCGCTGCGCTTCTGATCAGAAAAGCTAGAATTAGTTATCCAAATCTGGAAATCAGTTCTGCCGACACCCTCTACGTCAAAAGCCATCCACCCTTCAGCTTCACGGGTTGGAATTACGTTATTTCCTGCCGCAATGAACCGACCGTGTGCCGAGTTAGCTGTTGTTTCTAATAGTCGTCTAGCTGTACTTCCGCCATAAGCATCCGGTTGGCTAGAAGTAGGCGTCATTGCTTGATCTTCAAAGGTCACACCAAATTGGTCTGTGCCCAGATATGAAAGATCTTCTGTAACTTGTGTGCCGGTAAAAGTAATATTGATATCGTCTATAGTCCAATTACCAGAATGTTGCACAGTAGCAGCAGCATGAGGCTCAATACCGAACAAAGGATAGTTTCCGCTAAGCCATTCGGATCCTGAAATACGTCCGAGATAGACAAGCCAATCAAACAGAGCTTTCATATCAAACGTACCAGACATTACATCTGACGGAGGCGCTAGTGTAAAGAATCTACCGTTTAAGCGAACATTATAACTAACGCCACCGTTGCTGTGCGTTCCAATGAGTGTTCCACCGTTGTGAAACGCTTGTCCTTCTGTTCCGTAATGGTTTATCTGACCCAGCTCAAACCACGCGGCGTTCGTTATGCTACCGCCCTGTGAGGTGGTCCAATCAATTGATGATAATCCGCTCCTGCCGATCCAAATTTCATTAAGCTGATTGAAGGCGCCACTACCCTCAAAGCTCCAGTCAAAAGTCCAACTGAAAGACGTAATGTTCTTAACTTGAATAGCAGGTCCGCCCAGCCAGTCAACGTGGTTATATCCTAGAACATTTGGAGACGCAACTGAACCATACCACGAATTATAAGTTTGGTCTGGAAATAACCCGGGACGAACAAGCCATTCAGTGCCAAAATCAGTGCCCTCAACACCTGTTGCATTAAATAGATACGCGTACAAAGCCCAATCACCCGATAGAGGGTACGGATAATTAGTCTGATGGCCTACAACGATCACCCCCACGTCTTTATGAATAGAAGTGACAGCCAGCATGTCCTGCCGAACTAATTCGTAGTTCAGAACGTCATAGCTGATTAGATCGCCGAGAATGCGGTTAGGCAGCACGGAAAGCACCCACATTGCTATTGGCACGAGGAAGACGACGAAGCAAATAAACGCCTGGAACCGAAAGTACAGCGACCGGTTTAGCTGCGCTTAATTTGCCGCATTGCCAATACTGCGAGTTTGCATCTTTGAGGAGAACGAGAACTTCTGCGCCAGCTGGGATAGCGCTAGCATCATCCGAAGTGTTTAGACCAACCGCAACCGGAATACCTGCGGTGACCGTGATCTCATTCGAATCTGCGGCAGTGTCGTCAACTGGAATGATTTGCGAAGCGGCCATTTGAGTCCCCGGTTAAAAGATCGTTATTAGAAAAATGGGCGGGGGACTCGAAAGTCTCCCCGCCCACTCGCTTCCGACTGCCCGTCGAAACTTACGAAGCAGGAACCGCGCCACCCCAGGTCACGCCAGTCAGGTAGGCCGCAGCCGACGCCCGACGACGCATCCAGTTGATGGTCCGCTCAGCACGCAGACCAACCAGGTTGTTCTGCCAGAGCGACACGAGCGCCACACCGGTACCCGCGAGCGAGTCCTGAGTGAGGGACGAGTCCTTCATCTCGAGCGAAGCTTCGCGCGACATGTCGACCGAGATGCCGCCTTCGTCCGCCTCGTAGATGTCCGAAGCATTAACCAGCGCCACGACGGTGCCGGCGTACTGCGAGACGATCACCGGGAGACCTTCGAAGGTACCGCCCATCATCGTGATGCCCGGGAACTCACGCTGGCCGAGCGGGTTGAGGATGAGCGAGAGCGCCAGAGCGTTCGTGCTCGACATGATCCACACGCCGGATTCCGGCGGGTTGTTCGCGTCGATGAACTTCTGGAACACAGCGCGCACCGCCAGACGAACGTCGTCCGCATCGGTATACGTCGGAGCCACGATGGCCGAGGCGCCGTTGAGCACTGAAGCCGGCTTCACGCCCGACGAACCTGCGTTCGTCGGATCGATGAACGCCAGATCCTGCGTCTCGACCAGAGCATCACGGAGAGCATCACGGACGATGGCTTCCGAACTCGGATTCGAGCTGCGGATGTTCTCTTCCGTGAGGACAGCGATGTTGGCGACCTTCAGGGGCTCGATGGTCGTGCGGCTGAAGTTGAACGCAGTCAGCGGCTTCGGCTTGCCTTCACCGACCCAGTAGCCCGAACCACCCCCAGTCTGGGAGATGAGGGGCTCACGGAACGGCACCTGGCGAAGCGACGGGATGCCACCCTGACCGAACTTGCCGAGGATCGTTGCCGGACGAAGGAAAGCAACGAAGTCAGCGAACGCCGAAGTCTCTTCACCGACGAGTGCCGAAGCCCAGTTGCCAGAAGTGGTCGAGCCGGCGACAACGGCGGCCTTCGCGATAGCGAATGCTTCCGAGTCTTCGCCGTACATCTGCTTGGCGGCATCAGCGAAGGACAAATTGTCCAGACGCGAGACCGCACGAGCCTTGGCGATACGGGTGAAACGAAGGCCCGGCGCCACGTTCTTCTTCAGGGTCACAGCAGCGAGCGGATTGGAACGATCCGCCTGGAGCTGAACCTGCGGCTGTACGCCACGTTCGACGGTGGTCACCGGCGAAGCGGAACCAGCCATTGCCTTCTCGAGAGCCTTGAGGCGCTTGATATCGGCGTCGAGCGACTCGACTTCGGAAGCGGTGTTGTCGAACTCTTCCGACTCCGCGGCATCCGTCGAACGACCTTCATCGATGCTCTTCTGCATGATGGAGGCCATCTTGTCGGCCTTACCCTTGCGGGTGGCTTCCAGAGCAGCAAGCTGCTCAGCAATAGTCTTCATTTCAATGCCCTCCTGTGGGCGCAACGTGACGGACCGGCTTGGTCCGTTCTGGATGGTCTTAGTGGTCCCCGAAGCGCCGGGGGAGGTACTCGTCAGTAGAATTCCTTTGCTCGTCGGAGCAGGAACGCCAATGTCGAATTTCTTGACCGAGGTGATGGTCGCTTCAGCATTCGCGGGGATCGTCACCGCGCTCAACTCAAGCCACTCCCACTCGGAGTATTCAACGCCCCAAGTGCCGGCGATATCCGACCACTTGAGACCGCGGAAGCCGATGGACAGGCCACGAACCAGCCCAGCCTTCAGAAGCGCCCATGCCTCTTCGATGTACTCGGTGACACCCGAGGCAATCTCAGCGACAATCTCGATCCCGTTCTTGGTGATCGTCGCTTCAACGATACTGCCAATGGGCTTGCCGGCGTTATGCTGCCAGAGGAGCGGGAGGGGAAGCTTGAACTTCGCGCCTTCAGGAAGAACGACGTCTTCCATACGGTCGGGAGCGGGAGTTGACGCAATACCGCGAAGAATGCGCTTGCCATTGTCTTCGCCAATGGATTTGATCTCCATCAAGGAATATGCACGGCCGGTCTTCTTCATTCAGAATCTCCTCAGATGACTAACATCTGATAGGTCGGTGTGCGCTCTGCAGTTTCTTCTTCAGGAACCACGCCTCGAGCCATTGTCAAAGCAATCATTCCGTCGATCCGTCCTGAGGACTTGCCTTTAACCAACTTACGGTTTTCGGCGGGGTCCCTAACAACTACTGCGTTATTTGCACATAGGGTTAACACGGGGTGGCCGCCATGGGCAAGCCTCTCATTCAAAATATCGGCTTCCAATGCACGTAAAGCAGGGGACATTGACGAAAAACCCTGTCCAAACTGAACAAAAAGAGTTTCGTCCACCTGTTTTTCGGTGAAACCTGCCTTGATCAGGTAAGGTCGGAGGTGCTTAAAGTTCCATCTGTCGAATGCGACCTTCTTCAGGTTCGGGTAATCTGTGAACCGCTGGAATAGATGATACGCAACGAATTCGTAGTCGATTGACTTGCCCGGCGTCAGCTCCAGGTAGCCTGCATCGTGCCAAAGGTCCCAAGGAACACGGTCTGCTTTCGAGCGTTCAGCGATTCCGTATTCTGGCAACCAGAATGTCGGAAGGACGTTCCAAATGTCGGATCCCTTCTCGACCTTACCAATCGAGACTTCGCACGTAAGATCGTTGACTTCCGACAAGTCGAGACCCATGTAGATCTCAGTGTCCTTATGAAACGGAAGAAGCGTACCTGTGCAAGCCTTCCAAACCGACTTGCTAATGAAAGGCGACTTAGCTTCTACTCGCTGGTTAAGGAACAGCCAGCGGAACGAGTTTTCGGACGACGGCATACGAATTGCACGTTGCGCGAATTCTGCCAGCTCACTTGTGGATCGAAACTCGCCCATCGCCGGGTTAGCAGCTAGCCAAGCCTTCGGATCATCGAGCTCACAATTCGGGGGTGCTGCGTAGACGTGCGAAACGATCTTTGGATCTTTACTCGTCTCGGCGTCATCAATCCAAATCGAGAACATATCGCCGTCGGTCGCTGCCTGCGTCGAAATGGCGAGCAAGAGTGCGCTGTCCTCATACGCGCCCTGAGCAGTCTCGATGGCCTCAACGAAAGCGTCGTAAGGACCCTTGACTTGACCAACCTCATCCAGGATCGCGAGAATAGGCGAAAGACCGTGCGCCGTACCAGCTTCGGCCGAGACAGCGACGTATTCAACATTCATCGGCAATCCGATAAGCGTCTTATCCGACGGAACCGGACGAACGAGACGTTTCAAGTCTTCGTTCTGAATAACCATCTTGTAAGCGAGCTTAAAGATAATGGCTGCTTGACGACGTGAACGCGCACCGGAAATGATCTGGGAATTCTGCTTCGCTTCAGGCCCGACCAAATGCCCGAGCAGCAACGCAGCAATGAGCGCGGACTTTCCATTCTTACGACCGATGGAGAGATAACCACGAGCCGTCTTTGCAGGGTTGTCATAAACGTCGAGAATAAATTTGCGTTGAAATCCAAGTAGCTTTAAAGGCTTACCGACAAGGTTACCCTCCGGCACGCGGCAGTATTTCTCAATAAACGCGATCATGCGTTCGCCACGTGTCCGCTTCTTGGGCGGAGCTATGGGTGAGCGAACGTCTTCAGCTAGCATAGTTACTAATCACTCGTCCACAGGAAGCAGCGGGGCTCAATCGTCGTTGGCTTCTGCCTGTTTGTCACCACCTTCTCGGAAGATGACAATAGTTTGAGGTTTCAACTGATCCCAGTGGGTATATTGCTTTCGAGTGGATGGATCAAAAATAGTCTCGCTTGTGCCGTCGCAATAGACGTGATGCCATCCGTTTTCTTTGTTTAAGCTTGGAACTGAGAGTAGCGCCCGCCTACCCCAAGCGATCCCAAGAAAGTATTCCGGCGATATTTCATATCCTTTGCGAAGCTCAATAAAATCGTCCTCACCGAATCCGAGCTTCTTCAACGCGCCGTGAACAGACCACATCCCTGAGCGATCACCAGCCGGCACAAAGTCATCGCCTGCGGCTTCAAGCACCTCTTCGTATGGCCTGCCGGTAAGCATGGCCATACAACAGATCGAACAATCCGAAGTGAGGCGTTGTGGAACATAGATGGTCATTCTGTGGATTCCTCTTCCTTCGCGTATGTGTGACCGATGGGGTTGCGAAGTTTGTCGTGCTGCTTATTCCCCCAACTAGTCGGTTGGAACTGAAAGTCAACAGGTTTGCCGATGTTGAGCGTCTGCGTGAGCCAGTTGCTAATCAGGGAAGTCATCAGAAGCCAGCGGATATCTTGCTCCCAATGCCCGGAAAGGCTCGAGTGGACGTCCGGAAACAGCACGCGAAAATCTTCGTCAGAAATCATCATCCTGATATCGACGTCCCGGAAATCAGGGCGTTCAAGGACTGACCCCACGACGTAGCAACGCCCCGGGAAAGCGCGGTTTAAATGTTTGCAGGCGAGCTCAAGGGTGAAGCAGGCGGGTGCGCCGAGGTAGTTCCATTTCTTTCGCGGCTCAGGGGGAGCTTCGCTCACGCTATCTTCAATAGGAACACTCTCGTTTTTCAGAGAGGAAAGTGGGAACGGGGCCGCGCCGAGGCGCGACAATTGATCTTTATCCCGGTCTATCATTTGAAAAGTGCCCTTTTTCGCATACGACGCATCTCGACTGCTTCGAAGGCACGCCGCTCTTGCCGGTTCATCTTGTCAAGAGTTTTGTGCGTGACTTCGTTACGCTTTGCACTCTTGCCAGGAATCGGATACAGAATAGGCTCTTCGTACTCAACGGGGTGCACGCTTGTCGGCGACGAAACGGTCTGACTGGGTAGCGGAACCATGTTAAGCCGGTGTGTCGGGATCATCGAGACCGAACGCTTCAGCGACCTTAGGACGGTCCTGCTCTTCAAGCCGTTCGTTGATCTGGTTCAGATCAGCAGCAATACCGCCGATCAGATCGATAAAGGCCGCAGCGAATGCGGTACCGTGCATAGCTGCATCTTCGGCGGATACTTCGGTAACACTCTCGTTTGCTATCTTACGCACGAAAGTCAAGCTGTCACGCATCTGGTTAAGGGTACGCGTGATCTCTTTACGTCGGAATTCACTCATGTTAAGTCCTCTCATCCACAGGAAGGGGCTCAGCCCAGATCAATCGCTCGCATGATGGGGTCGACTTCTCGAGGTTCACCCCAAACCGCTTTCTCGAGTTCTTCGAATGGAACAGCGCGTTCAAAGCGACCGTCAAGGAACTCAGTTAAAGGCCGAACCCAAATCCGGCTGTCCAAAACGCTTTGATAGATCGCTACTACGTCGCCGGTTCGAATGTACTCTTTACATTGAGTTAAGACTTGGATGCTTGTGACACCATACCAAAATGCGTGTCGAACATGCCAAATGCCGGGTACAATCTCAGCAACGTAAACAGCCGAAAGGTCTCGAGCGGGATCAATGCTCACGAAAGTGCCGTAAGCCATCAGTTCGTATTCGCCACCACTCTTCTTGTGCCGATAACGGGTCATTTGGTCGGGTCCTTGAATGTGCGCTTCCCACAATGAGTGCACGTCCACTCTTTGGTATGTCCTAGTTGCAACCGTTCATCGCCGTAGATGCCTCTCGAGCTCCAAATGTGAGGGCATAGCGATTCTTGCAGCCAGTATGCTAAATAGGAGAAAGAACTGGCAAGAAGCACAACCCCTATTGCGGTTAGTATGAAGAAAGTTGTGTCGGACATTCTGGGCTCGGGGCGCGGGAAATCAGAGGCGACAATACCGAGATCATCACCGCCTCTGCAAGGTGCGCAGCAGGCGCTAGCTGCGGTTCCTCTTCAGCCGCTTGGTTGCCAGATCAAGTCGCCAGCCGATGTAAAGCTGAACCAGAATACCGAAAATGGATTTGAACATCTCAGCTCATCCGTCCAGCTCAGCTGGTCTAGAGAGCAACTCGTCTTCGTCCTCGAGCGGGTTGTTTTCTTGGACATTCTTTGCCGCAGCACTTGTGCGTCCAGCAGCACGGTTATCTCCAGCCTTGCCGCGAGCGTGGAGAGCTAGGGATCGACGCATAGCCAGGATAGTGCTAGAGCACATTTGGATGATGGTCTTACGGGGGTTAACTACGGGTGTTCCCTTCTCCGTAACTAGGATCGAACCCTCTGCGCGGAGATCAATACTCTCTCGGGTGAGGTCAGCCATGTTACGAGCGAGGATAGCAGCTAATTCTAACTGGTGCGAAGTCCATTCAGATTTGGCAAACTCATCGATAACCGAGTAGAAGAACGGTAGATCGATATCGTCCAAAGGCACGTTGGCGGGTGGAGTGATGGGTCCGGTTTTGGCCAGAGCGGCCATCATTCGTACTTGTTCCTCCGCGCTGTCCACGCGAGGCTTTCTCTCGTCTGTCATATCCGGCTTCCTAGCACCTGGTTATCCATGATTTTCGCACTTTATACCCGGGCGGCCTGAGTTCGCAAGGGAAAAATGGGAAAAGTACTATATTTACGGGAAGTCGCCG
>Ga0181343_1000011_pt1 | contig 99915 bp, 138 predicted proteins | sample Su13VDMLBSD_FD_130110 | JGI IMG/M metagenome (GOLD analysis project Ga0181343, IMG submission 130110) | Freshwater viral communities from Lake Michigan, USA - Su13.VD.MLB.S.D | ecosystem: Environmental > Aquatic > Freshwater > Lake | place: USA: Michigan | collected 2013-07-15
TAGTTTATTTTTATTCTTAGGTTTATTATTTTAATAAGTATTTTAATCTTATCCCGATACCCAAACACTCTTCCCCCCTACATTTTGACTTGATTTTATGAATCTTATACTGCTTTGTACTTTTGATATGATTTTATGGATATGATTTTGGATGTGATTTTATGAACATAATAGTTAATAGGTGCTTAATTTGGAGATGTTTATTTGATCTCTAAACTAAGCCCCTTTTTTATTGCTTGCTTGTTTTGGTATTTTTAGCTTTGTTTGCTCTCTTTACTTACTATTTATATTTTTTATACGCTTATTTTTTATACGGTAGTATAATTATTCTTCTTTTTATAACAAACATACCTCCCGCTTATATTTTAGCTTGACTTATTATGTATATACTTATATACTTATTTATTTATTTATTTATTTAGGTATTTTAATGAGATTAGTCATCTAAAATATAAGCGGGATTTTTTATTGTTTATTTTTGTTTTTTATTGATTTTTGTTGTTTTTTACTTTTGCCTAATTTATTACACTGATCTTTATTTTTCTATACATTTTGATTTTTTTGGATTTATATTGGATTTATATTTTTATGGGTATTTATGCTTATCTAGTACAAACACACTAGCCCCGATATATTTTTACTTGACTTTATGAATATACCACTCTATAATACTTATATGAACTTGAGAAAGAGAGAAATCTTAAAACAGGTTCAAAAATTAGACAAGAATTATAAGGAAAGTATTTTATGAACATCTATTTAGCTACTCACAAATCCCCTTCTGAAAAAGAAGTTATTGTAGCCGTTATTGATTTTGGTATTACAGAAGATCATGTCTTAGTCTTTGAAATGTATAAGTCAGATTATAAAAAAGAATCAAGTAAAGGTGAAATAGGGAAGTATATCGCTAACAACGTATCACAACGTGTCCCTAGATCTACTATTACTTTTCTAAGCGAATCATCCCCTGATGTGTTTAAGTATAATAGTTCTTCTATTTGGTAAGAACTATTAGCCCGCTTTATTTATGCTTGACTTTATGTTTTTATTTTAGTATAATCTTATTAAAGACTTGAAACAAGCTTTATTTATTGTTTAGTTGGAGGTTCTACATCATGCCCTAACACACTAGACACACGGAGATTAGCCCTAGTGTCGCTTTAATTATTCACCTAGAAAGAAAAGTATAGGTTGTGCTTACCTTGATAAAAAGCACTGAGTGCTGAGTATCACTTATAAGATAAACTGCTCCCCTTTTTCTATCACCGTATAATTTTTTAGAGGTTACTATATGAAATCGTTAATAGATACTATCCTTTTTGTAAAAGAAGACCCTTCAGTCATAGACGATAGGCGTGAACGTAGGTTACTTACTTTTACCCCCATCGATACGTTTGAGTTGCTTGGCTTTGAGTTAGTTGAAGGGGCTGATGCGTCCCAACACTCAGTAACAGAGTGGAACGAAGAAAATGTACTAGCCCAATTTAAAAGTGATTTAGACTTTGCAATAGAAAAAGCAGAGGATCAAAGAGGCATTTCTGTTAGCTTAATGAAAGAAGTTGTTGATATGTGGCTGTTTGCTTTAGACATTACGCCCGAACCAGTAAGAGAAGATGATTCTTATTACTTTGATTACTTTACCGCTATTAAAAAAACGCTAGAAGCTTAGAAGGAAGTATTTTATTCTTATGACTATGTGCTATTATGTGCCTCTTGATATTGCGTATGATCAGTATAGAGAAATTGCAGGGAATAACTCTAATATCTCTGTGTTTAGGGACGTTCCCCCTAGAGCTGATAATATAGACGTTACTGATCTTCTAACTGAATGCCCCTTACTCCCTAATGAGTATCTAGGTATCGGGCGTATGTCTAATAATAATCTAGTTTTTTATGCTACTTATGTTTACAGAAGTGAACTACCTAACGAAAACAGTAAACTTTTAATAGGTAAAAGAGAGTTTGCTAAGCAACACAACGAACGTAAGAAAGGTTATGTACTATGCTAAACAATCATTTCATTTTATCTATTATGCCTGTAGGTAACACTAACCCTTATAAGACTTCATACTTCTATTTTAGTAGTCGGGAAAATGCTAAAAAGTACTTAGAACGAAACTATAAAACAGTTGTTTGGGAAGAAAAGACGATCAATAACTTGACCGCTCCTGAACGAGCTACTTGTACGTTCTTACTGGGTTATAGCGTTACTGCTGATATTTTTAAATTAGAAGGTCGCTATAAATTACAAGACGAAAACACTTATACAGACGGAACAGAATTGTGCCGTAACGGCGGAGATAAATCTTATATCTTCATGCCTATTCGAATCGTATCTATAGGGTGTTTAAAGACTACTTACGGCTTATTTGAACTTAAGCTAGTAGGAAATAAAGTCTATATTTCAGGGTTTGTTAGCTTAGAAGAACGCACTGCTTTAGGGAACGCGTTTGATAGCGTCGTTGAAGCACAAGACACTTTAGACAAGTTCTTTAATGTTAATTCAGAGTATGTCAAGTATTAGAAAGGTTTTAAGCTATGCTTAGGAAGTCTGTAGGGTACTTTAATACCCCTTTAGGTAGAATCTTAGTAGTAGAAGAAGGGGTTAGTATATTCTTAGTTGAAGATCTAGGGAACTGGCGTACTTGCTTTAACTACACGGCTATTGAAGGGAGTAAAGATCTTACTAAGCCCTTTAATTCAGTGTATCAGGCTGAGGAAGCTATACATGAGTTTATGAAAAGAACTCGTAGGAACTATTCTACTAATGACACCGTTTTTGTACAGTATTTATAAACCTTCTAGTACATTTATACTAGCCCGATATAAAAACACTTGACTTTATATATATTTTTTGTCATAATACTTATATGAGTTTATGTAAAACTCAAAAATTAAACAGAAAGGTTATTTTTATGACTATCAATAAGCAAGAACTTACATGGGAAGAGGCAGTATCTACAGGGTTTATTACTAAAGCTAATAGAGGGTTTGCTATCCCTTACGGTACGATTACTCAAGTAGGTCAGTTTAGTGAGTATCAAGAAAAGACAGGTACTGTCGGTGCTGAATTTTCAGGACAAGGTGATTGTATTCTACCTGAAGCTATGATTAGAGATTCTATGTCTGTTATTAAATTAGGACATACAGGCTCTATTGCCCCTATGAAAGGCGATGTTTTGTTCTTAGACTATGTTACTGAAGGTGATTTATATCAGATCACTATTAAGTTTTAATACTTAAAATTATATCGTCGTATAGAAAATGAGGAAGTATTTTATGAAGAATATGCTAGGTTTAATTATTTTCATCTTAGTTGTTAGCGTCTTAATCGGTGTAAAAGATTCTATCGATCAAGCGGATCAGGCGAATAAATTGCAAGCATCTGCTAAAAGTCAAGTGTTTTCTTTAGAAGCCTTATCTTTGTCTGAGGACTTAGAATAGTAGTCATTCTTAGTTTGTGGGGGTAGATAAGCGAAACTCACTTTTCTATCCCTCTATGTATAGTTTAGCACGAAAACGGTTATTTATTATGGATTATTACATCACAATCAGAAACGCAAATACGGATTGTATTGTGTACAGGGACTCGATTATTGCTGATTCTATAGAGGAAGCTTTTGTTTGTTTCTATCAAGAGGCAGACTTCCCTATCGACAAGTGCTTAAATGTTTCTACTATCGTAGAAAGTTCAGAAGGGGAGATCTCTTACTTCGGTACTGATGCAACTGATAAAGAAATACGCAAGCGGGTAAAGGCTGTTTTAAACGTCGATGCTTTAATCGAAGATGGATTAAATATGAATGATATTAGTAAAGTTAAGGAGAGTAGTGTATGAAACAAAACACGAAAGGTACTATTTTAGGAGTTCTCACTCTTTCTTTTATGTTGTTAGTGTCTGTTTCAGTTAGTGGTTGTGATACGCAACAGCCTCAATCTGTTTTAGTTGAGGATGAGAAGATTAGAGTCTATGACATCTACGAAACTTACAAAGAATTAGTATTTACAACATCAACTACAGTAGACTTACAGAGTCTTGGAAGTAATTGTTTTGTGCAGGGGCGGAAACTACCCTGTACTTGCGAGTATTTAGATAATCTTATCAGCAAATCAAAAGGAGAATAATTATGTTAAAACGATTTATTGATGAAAGACCTGAAAACGATACAGATGTTTTAGTCTGTTTTATGGGTACGTTCGACGATAAAAACTTCTCCTTAAGTGATTTAGAGGCTTATACTTACTGCGAAAGTAGCGGTACAATAACAGGAAATAATCACCCTGAAGTTGAATATATCCTCTCAAGGGATCACATGGATAATCATAATTGGGATTTAGTGATTATAAGGGAAGAGGTCAGAGTACACCCTGACGCACTTGCTTATCCTTTAGCGTCTTATGATAAGCTAGAAAACTTATATTGGATCTATCAATCGGATTGTATTAACTTAATTTATAACAAATAAGGAATAAACGTATGCTAGATTTTCACTTATACGAATTACAAAGAAACGCCCGTAGAGTTATGGGAGAGACTGTTCAAGTGGGTAAGTGTAAAGACGATAAACACTATTACCTACAAGACAGCTCTAGGAATATCTCTATTGCAGGAGTATCTAATAACCTACTTTCTTGGTACCTGATTGGGTTTGAAGATGCACAGAAAAAACAAGAGGTTTAGAAGATGGATATTATGTCTACAGTAGTTGCTCTGAGAGCCTGTGTTGTTATTAGCTTACCTATTTGGATGTTAGCTTTATGGTATGTTGCTTTCTTTTCAAAAGCTGGCTCTGGATATAAATACATAAAATGGCTAGTTTTATGGAGTGGAATTATGGTTCTTTCCCTGTTTTTTGCAGAGCTATTAGAAACACACGCAGGATATTAAATATAAGCAAATAAGCGTCTCTCTCGTTTGAGGCGTTGTTTGTTGCTTGCTTTGCTATCAGATCGTAAACCCCTCTTCTTATAAACGCTCACAGAATCGCTTGTAAGACGAGGAAAGATTTAGAACTCATAAAGTGTGCAGATAAGTCTTTCCTCTTCTCTGAGAGAGGCTCTCACGTCTGAAAAGTTGTTTTTGATTAGGGTACTTATAGTGTTATTGATCTAAACAGGATTTAGGTATTTAGTTTTTGGTAAGGAAAGAATAATCAGAGGGATTATTGGTTAGGGTACTTGGATAGGTATAGTGATTTGGGTAAGGAAGTGTGGATGGTACTAGCCCCTACCATCCAACCAATTAGGATTATCAAAAAACTACACGGATTCTGCTTTAGGCTATTATATCGTCGTATAACCGTACTAGCCCCGCTTTATTTATGCTTGACTTTATGCGTTTAACGTGTCATAATACTTATATAAGCTTAAACGTTATGAGCTTAAAATTAAATACGGAGTTTGCTATGATATTGTTCAACGTTACAGGGACTACAGAGTATGTAGGACGTAATCTTAGTTATTTTACAGAGAAGAATATAGAGGCAGAATCTACGGAAGAAGCTTTTACACTCTTTGTACATGGTTCAGATATACAACACGACAACCCCCCTGAAGTTGTTATCGAGAGTGTTGAGTTTGGGGTAGTAAAGTTTACTCAGGATGATGTACTGGATGAGCTGAATCCTGATTTAGGAGGTATCGACTAATGCCTTTTAATCAGTATATCGTTGCTATCAGCACAGGTTTTAGAGAGTATAGGAATACTAGGTATTATTTCTTCAAAAGCCTTACGAAAGCTAAAGCGTTTACGCATGATGTTTTAGGTAGAGGGTACTTTAGATGTACAGGCAGTATGAGCTTTGCGTTTACCCAATATGCTAAAGAGTATTCAGGTGGAAATGTTACTGGATATCTGTATAGCTTATTAGGGTGCCATGCTGTCCCGTTTTATAGAAAGTTTGAGGGTAAATTACCTGAAAACGGTACAGAAATGTTATTTGAAAATGAAGTATGGAAAGTGAAAGGTTAATTATGAATAAACAAGCAACGATCTTAGGTCTACCTATACATGAAAATTGTACTGTAGAAGGATTAGCAGTTTCAGCTATTTTTTCTTTAGCTATAGTTAGTCAGGAAGAACCTATTACAGACAGTCAACGGGATCTTTTTGTAGGTATTCTTAGTGAATATCTATTAACAGGTGTACCTACTACTGATCAGTATAAATGTTCAACTACGGGTCAATGTGCTACGGAGCATTTTGAAGAGTTTGCTAAAGAGGTTGATAATGAATAATCAAGAAGATACTCAAAACTCCGCCCCTTTTTCTGATAGTTTAGAAACTCTTATAGAAAAGAAAACACGCCTAGATATTCTAAAAAATTCTTTAGAGAAGAAAAAGCAAGTCCTCGATTCTAGGTATGATGCTTACTTTGAAGACGTTAAGCGAGGAAACGGACAGCCTATGAATGATAAACGTAACGGACAAGCTACACTTAATCGTTGGGATAGGAAGTCTAATAGTATTAGGTCTGCTGAAGAGGCTATTAAGGTTACAGAAGAAGCTATTATAAAGCATGAGTATAGGGAGAAAGCGATAGAACGCACTAAATCTATTTTACCTGCCCCTCTACTCGATAGTCTTACTTCGGGGGATATTAGGCAATGGCACAGGTTCCCTAATTACTTCTTTGTTAAAGGGGTAGAAAAAGGTCGATTCTTTTGGGATACAAAGACTAAGTGTATTAGGCTTAAATATATGAGTCAGATCCCTAATAAAGAACAGAAGGATCTATTTATTTCTGTTGTTCGGCAATTAGATAAAGATATTAGAGATTTAGGGGCAGAGTAGTTTTTCTATCGTCATATAAATAGACTAGACCTGATATATTTCTGCTTGACTTATTATGTATTTTGGTTTATTATTATATTATGAGCTTTTGTATAGTTCAAAAATTACACAGAAAGGTTAATTTCTATGACTAAACCCATAATTGCAACGAGCTTAGAGGGGATGTCTAATTCTTCTACTCCTTACAATATGTATAAACCTAAAACAGCTACACTATACTGGCGTGTGCATGAGAGACAGCTACTCCCTTATGAGTTTTCGGGGAGTTATGTGGACGTTCGTAGGTATGCTGAGAAGATAGCTAAGGAGCATAATTTAGTAGTTGATGAGTATGTATTCACAACGCCTAAAGCTTCTCAACCTGTTCACCCCCCTAAATCGTTTTACATTGATTTGATTATAAAAGTATAAGGAAAATTAACTATGGAAACTATTATCAGGTACGGAAAAGATCAGCAAACTAGAAAGTATTTTGAAACTTTAGATGAAGCTATTAAAGAAGCGGTGTATATTTTAACGAACGAATCTACTAAACATATATACCAAGACACTAGATTAGTGACCTTTTATAGTGTTGCAGGAGGATCAGAAGGTGAGTGTATCGGGTCTTCTTTCGTAGATATTCACGGTAAACTACATAAAGTGTGTACGTTAAATATATTAAAGGTGGATTAGTATGTTAGTTGAAGACCTTATAGAATTATTAGAAGAGTATAGGGGTTTAGAAATGCCTGTATACATCAACGGCGGAAACCCTAAACAAGTTAGAGTCGTTACAGATGTTATAGGGTTTTGTATAGAAACAGACCCTTGCAAAGAGTACATTACGGATAAAGATATTATTATTTGGGAGGATTCTGAGGATGAGTAGTACACAACGCGGATATAGCCGTCATAAATCAGATTACTATGTGACCCCTGATTGGATTATTGATGAGCTATTTGATCATATTCATGAACTTTTTGAAGAACTAGACGGACGAATTGCCTTAGACCCTTGCTCGGGGGGGGTAGCGTGAACGGTAGCTCAGTATTTTCTATGCCTTATGTTGAGGCTCTACGTCGTAACGGTTGGGAGACAGTGCATACATTAGATATTCGGCAAGACTCTTTAGCTGATATTAAGGAAGACTTCTTAACTTGGGATAACCCTGATAACATAGACTACGACTTAATAATTACAAACCCCCCGTTCTTACACGCTGAAAGCATAATCAGGAAAGCTTTAGCCTTAGTAGACTCTGAAAGTGGTAAAGTTATCATGCTACAACGGCTCAACTTCTTAGGGAGTGCAGAGAGAGACGACTTCTTCACTAAGTACCCCCCTAGTCGGATAATCGTACACGCTAAGCGTCCTTCTTTTGGGGGGATACAGCTAGAAGATGATGGGTCTATCAACGTAACGAACAAAGGTAAGAATACTACCGATTCAATAGAGTATGCCCACTTTATTTGGGACAATACAGATAAGTCAGGAAATACGAGGTTTACTCGTATTAGGGCTGATTATTCTAAACTAAAGAAACAGAGGTAAGTATGCCTAAGAAAGCTAATAATTTTCAACCTTTTGAAGGAACTCATCCCCCTTATGAGATCCCTGAAAAAAATAAACGAAACTTTGAAAAGTGGTTAAAAATATGCAGAAAGTATATGCCTGATGAGCCTATGACTTGTGAGTACGAAAAAGAAAAAGAGAGGGTGGATGAGTATTCTATTCTCTCTAATTCTTATATCGTTACTTTCGGGAGAGATAAGCTAACGTTTAAAGATGTTTTGACTTATAGAATAGGTAACTCTAGTGTTAGCTATTATAACTGTAAACCTATTTAAAACTTATACGATCGTATAAATACTGTATTCCGCTTTTATTCTTACTTGACTTTATGATTATTTTAGTCTATTATTAAAGTATGAAAACAAGTTAGTTTTCAACAATTAAACGGAGATTATTTTATGCAAGAAACATTACCTAAGATTAGTTATTACGGCTTTAGACGTTACGACGAAGGCATAACAACGCCTTGGGGTGAATCTCAAGGGGGAGAGATAGTCTTTGAATACGACAACGAAACAAAAGAGAAGACTAGGGTATTAGAGCGTCATTACACAGCAGGACACGGCGGAGTAAAGGTCTATAAAGACTATCAGAAGTATCTTCCTAAAGGTCTTCGTAAGACTTGGTTAGAAGAAGATTGTGAGTTTCCTGCTATTGCGTGGATGCCTAGAGATATATTCAAAACCTTCTATGAGACTTATAGTAGGTCAGCTATTAGTGACTCTGAGTTAGACCTAGTAATTAAAGACTGGAAAGCGTCTGTACTCAGTTGGCTCCCTGATGTTGAAAAACCTATCAAACAAACCCTTATGCCTAAACTAGAAGTAGGTATGTTTATTAAGCTTACGACTACTAGCTACGGATTTACAGGAGAAACACCTAATACTGTTTTTCAAGTAGCAGAGACAGGCAGTCGTCTTAGGTTTTACGATAAAAGGACAGGGCGTAAAGTTCGATTGAACGGTATTCGTAAAATCTTAAAAGAAGATAATTATACGATCGTAGAAAGTTGGGGTAGTTAATATGGAAAAGTATTTCTGTAAACTGCCCGATTATTTTTACTCTTTTCAAGTCTATGATGTTAAGACTTTACAAGAAGCGAAGAAAGAGATTAGGCGTATGTGTGGGGGAAGACTCCCTAACGGTACAGAGTTTTGGTCTGAGTAGTTAATTAAGAAGGAGACTATATTATGGGATGTGATATTCATATCGTGCAAGAGTTTAAGTATAAGGGTAAGTGGCTAGGTGCAAGACTCCTACATGGGAATAGAGATTATTCTTTCTTTGCTATTTTATGTGGCGTAAGAAAATACTATGAAACTTATGAGAATTGGAAGAGTATAGCAGAAGGCAGAGGTGTCCCAGAAGATGCAAGCGAATTGTCTAAGGCATTGAGTGAAGATTGGGGTAGTGATTTACATAGTGCAACCTACGCAACCCCTTCAGAGATTATTCAAGCGGTAGAGTTCCTTAAAGCTCAGTTCCCTGATTTGCCCTATCTTCAACAAGATAACGGGAAGTTGTATAAGGACTTCATAGGGGTATATTACCCTAAAGAGGTTAGCGGTTTAGTTTCATTTGAAGGCGAACACCATAACCCTGACGAAGAAATTAGATATGTTATTTGGTTTGACAATTAAGAAGGGTAAAAGTTATTATGAGTTCTAAAAAAGAAATGAAGCGTAGGTTAGATGAGATTGTGTACGAAAGACCTACTCCTACAGACAATACGTCAACCCAATTTAAAGACTCGGGGGACGGCTATAGCGGTACTCTAGCTTTGGGAGCTTTAATGTTATTACTTGCCGTAGCTTGTTTACTAGGGAGAGTTTAACTGTGTTTAAAGATTTTAAAATGTTCCCTGTATTTTGGGATACAGAAGCCTTATACACTATTCGTAACAAGAAAACTAATAGGGAATATAGTCATATGTACCCTATCAAGCAAATATATAATACGGGTAGAGGTGAAATAGACTTACTCTTCGGGGATAATCATATTACTTTACGGATAACACAAGATGATTACTTTAATTGGGAAGTAAAGAAAACTAACGAGGGAGTATTGGGATGGTAAAGCCTCAACCACTTACATTCACTAAACGATGCGATCATTGCTTGTTTAGAAGTCGTAAGATTGTCGAAGATGAGAGGAAGCAAGAGATCATAGAGAATTGTATCGCTAATCAAAGTGCTTTCGTCTGTCACAAGACACACGATCTAGTATGCAAAGGGTTTGATGACACGTTTCCGCTTGCTTCTCAAACACAAAGAATAGGTAAACGCTTAGGTCTTTGGAAGACTATTGATGAGGCTGAATACATGAAGACTAAGAAAGAAGGTAAATAATGAGCATTGTATACTTTGAAGTTGCCGATAATTTTATACTTAACTGTTCCCTAATGCCTTATATTTATTGGGGAGAAAGGAGTGTACATTTCGGTCAAACCCCTACTACTGCTCGGGCTATTGAACTGCACTCTGAAGAGATGGCTAGGAAATTATATTTAGATATTTTAGAGGCTTTAAAAGGGTCTACTTCTCCCTATATGGGGGCAAAAGTGTTATCGTTTAGAAACTATCAAGACAAGGGAACGGTTTAATTATGTACTACAAAATAACATACAACGGAGTAGAAGAACGGTTTAACTCTGTTGATAGTGCAAGTAAACGAGGCGAAGAATTGCTGAAACAGAAAGATGTAAAGTCTATTAGGGTTGAAGCTTTTGTGCATAATAGACCAGACGCTAAGCCTGTTAGATACTACGATATGGAAAAGCCGTAAGGTAATCTCTATCGTCGTATACTTTATAGGATTAAGAGAGGGTGTAAACGTAGTGAACGTACATGAAAATAACCTTAGACTTCTCTATGAGAGCAATAAAGACAGTCCCAAACTTAGTAGGGAAGATCTTGAAGAGGCTATAAAAAGGCACGACGAGGAAGAAGATCGGGACAGAGAAAGGACTAATTTTCAATTCTTTGCGATTATTCTAGGTTTCCCCCTTTTGGTCTTATTTGTATTTGTTATTCTAGTATATATACACTAGCCCCAACATAAAACACTTGACTTTTTGATTATTTTAGTCTATTATGATTATATACAAGCAAGTGTTTTTATTGTATAGTTTAACTTTAGGAGTAGTTTATGAAAGACATTAAACAGCCCGTCCCTACTAAAGACGTGCTTAGATTAGTAAGTTTTGGCGTTGTGATTACAACGATGTTCGGGGTTGGATATGATGCAAGCTTTGAGCATACGCATCTTTGGGCTATGCTTGGAGTAATCGTTGGTTTATTTATTGTACTTGTTAGCTTTTGGGGAGATAGTTACTAATGCCTAAAAATAATAATCAAATTGACCTAAATAGTGCTATAGAGCGTAAGCTTAAACCTACAAAAGTAGGAGCAATCTACTTGGGTGGAGGGGAACACTTAATTGAGTTCACATCAGGGGAAGAGATTATTACAGCTGATTATACAGGTGATTTTTGGTATGAGCAATTAAAAAGAATAAGAAAGCGAAAAAGTAATAGGGAAGTTCACGCTACAAGGCGTAAGAAAGGAAACGAAAGATGTTTAGAGAAGCAATAATCCCACAGGTGAATGACAGTAATGCCGTTTGATGTAGCTAACGGCATTACTGCTTATGCAGTTGGATTGTCAGGTTACTTAGTTCCAGCAGAGAAAGCTTTTGTGAACGAGCCGATCGGTGACTGGGAAGACTTTAAAGAAATTACATTGTCCCCTAGTGCCATACTGAAACTCGCCCAAGCCCTGAATCCCCTTATCAAGGTGACTCCAAAGTTGCTTGAGGCTATGGAGAAAGCAATAGGGGCTAAGTTCTTAGGTGTTGAGCCTTGTGATTCTTTGATTCCTTTTTCAGTATGCACAGATGAGGAATACCCTTTTGATTTTGATTCTCATTTTACTGGTAAAGATTATTTGAAGAATCGATTTACGCATATAAAAGCCGATTTCCCCCTCGCTTTGCAGGTGTTGCTCGGCTTTACAGTGGAAGGTGTCTAAAGATGATTATAAAAAGTATTGATGCAATACAGGATGAAATGAACATCATTATAATTTCCTTCGAAGATAAAAATACGACAAATGATGATAGAGGATACTTTTTTTGGAGAATGAGTAAACTTGTTAGAGATAACGCAAATAGGCACGTTGGAGAGTATATATTTAATACTTATTACCAAGAAAGTCTTAAAAAAATAAAAGAAAAATATCCTTACAAATTCCTAGAACTTGAACTGTATATCAATCGCCATGTGATGGAGATACTAGATAAAAATACTGATACTCGCCTTAACTACGCTAAATTGATAGAAAAATGTATAAGTACATTAAATGAGGAAAAAGGGGTATTACTAAACATTAGAACTTACATGAATTGCGAAGGTGATTGTGGAAAATGTAAGGTTTGTCTTAAAGAGTAAACCTTTATACCTAATCTTACAACGGAAGGAGTGACGAAAGATGCTAATTGAGTACGGAAGTTTCTTAATAGATGCTGATTCTATTAAATTAAGAGCGGAAGAGTGGTCGGAAAGTTACTACGAAAGAGAGTACAGCGAAGGTCAGTTAATACTAGAAGTTGACATAAAAGGATACACAAAAGACCACCCTGATTGTGATGAGATTTATAGGGATATTTTCAATACGGAATGCGTACATCATCCTGTAGATACAAGAGAGACCTTAATAGAAGAAGACTGTAGTTCTTTTATTGCAGATATAAACAAGCATAGATGCCCTTGCTATGTGGAGAATTGGGGATTTGATGGTCGCTTAGATTCTGCTATTTCAGATAAAGTGGGGGAAGATATTGAATACGGCAGACTCCCTGAAGTATTAAAAACGTATATAGAACTAAAAGAGTTAGTGATTGCTAAGCTTAAAGAAGGATAGATACTATGAGTGATATTTATTTTGAAGACTTAGAAAAATCACTAGAAAACATATATTTAGGAGACTACGGATTAAACCTCAAAATGGTAAAAGAAGATGCTTTAAGGATAAAAAATCTGTATTATGATCCTGATATAGAAATACGCAAAATGTTACTATTTTTCTTTCCTTCTCTTTTAGTATTTGATGGGGATTTCAGCATAGGTAGATTTGAGTATTTAGAAAAAAGATACCGAATAGGTTTCCTATTAGATGTCAAAGAGAAGAGAGTGTGCCAAGACTTAATAGATATGTCGGGTACGAGTATAGAAACTGCCATAAAAAGAATATCAGAATATGCACAAGATACTTGGAACTCATCAAATCACCGACACGCACCTTTTATTGACTCCGTATTTGCGTTGATGCCCAGTCTAATGGCTGATAAGGATGGGCGTAGTATGTTTAATGTGTACGAATACTTCACCAATAAAAACGAAGTGGACAGGATTGTTTTCAGTCGTTAATTGATTGGTATAGTTTTCTATCGTCGTATAAATAACGTATTCCGATTTATTTCTGCTTGACTTTATGAATATAATGTTTTATAATGAATACATGAAAACAAGTAGTTTTCTTAAATTAAATGGAGATTAAGTTATGGGAAATCGTTTAAGCATCGGTGTTAAAGGTGCTAAAAAATCTATTTATATGCAGTGGCAAGGGGGTCGAGGTAGTCAATTAGCGTTTTTAGATGAAGCGTTCAAACGGTATTATGAAAGCTTTGCTATGAATCATTCCCCTGATACTTTCATAGATACTTTGTACTGGACTATCTCTAATTATATGTCTGACGGTAACGTGTCTCCTTTGACTCTTTACTTGCATAATAAGCTAATTCGTACAGATCAAGATAACTGTCATATTGAAATAGATATGCCCCACGATACAGCTATGGATTGCAGACGTACTCCTGATTCTACTAGCTTAGTTGACGCTTTGCCTCAAATTAAGATCAATAGCTTCACCTACGAACAGCTTAGAGAGTCTGTCTTAGCAGGTAAAGATCGTAAGGAAGACACTACTGCTAACTATGAGTATAAAAACTATGTAGGTATTTCTGATTATTATAAAGAGTTAGAAATCGCTCAAAGGTTTTTAAATACTAGCAATTTCATTCTCCCTGAATATATGAGACCTTATCAGACAGAGTTTGTAGAGCTACTTAAGAAAATCAGGCTAGAAGGCGTTGCTGAAGCTGAGGCTAAAGTTAATAGTGCTAAGATCTTAGAGGTATAAAATGTACAATACCGCTAAGTGGGTAGCTGTAGTTATTGGTGTATTTGTAGTTCTTGATTTAGCGTATGCGTTTCACCCCTCTACTAAACTAAAAGAGGGGGAGAGCGTAGACTTATCGCCACTAGGCATACTTACTCGAATGTATAAAGGGTTTTTGATTATTCTTCATATCGCTTGTATTGGGTTAGTTTTGAATGTGGTCATAAGTTCTTGTTTAGGTATTTAATTATTATTGAGAAAGGTTATTTTATTATGGCATTAACTATTAGTCATCAATCAGCCTTATTTACAGCAGGTGTATTTTGTGTAAATACTTGTTTCACATTACAGACCCCTGACTTCACAGGGTATGCTACTACAGGGAACAGCATATTTATTGACCCTACAGATGATCGTCCTTCTAAACAATTCTTACATGAAGAATGGGATAGTGAAGGTGAACTCGTTGATACGATGCACGCTATATACGAAGGGTTTTTTTAAGTCTTTCTAGTTTCTGAGTTTAAGTTTTATTTCGGTGCATAATTACCCCCTTAGTTTTTAGCTGAGGGGATTTTTTTATAAGATCTTATGAGCTTTTCTTATATTTTCCCTCAGTGAGACGCTCTGTATGCGTTGAAATGATATGCTTGCTTATGATTGAGTGAGTCTATTATTACCTCTTCATACGAGAGACTAGAGAGTGCTTAGAATGAAGGTCTATATTTTAGCTTATATATTCTCGTATAAAACAGACTGAAGCCCTTATTTACTAAGGACTTCTATCCGAAAAGCATTTAACGCTTGGTTAATCTAGTATGTTTAGCGTATGAGGGGGATTTTACACCCCCTGACCGCATTCCGTAGCTTTCTCGTATACTTTACTCGCTACAGGTCTAAGTTTCAACAGTGTTTTTTAATTAAGCTTACCCGAAGGGAGTAATTATCTTACACTGCCTAGAAAGGTGTGGGTATCGAAGCCACGACACTAAGGCATTTCCGCCTCTGTTCTACCAACTGAACTAACCTTATCTATTCTTAGTACCTGATTACATTATCATAGTATGATCGACTTGTCAACCCTTTATCTTTGTGAATTACTTGTTTCAGTGTATTATAATCCAAGCTACTAGACAGCGTTCAGATGCTCTGTGTGTAGAGGAGTATATGAGATGATTACTGCGTACTTTGAGAGTGGTTCCTACGCTCATAGAGCTTACAGTGTAGGGTGGGGTATGGATTTCTAGTTGGGTTTAGGTGTTTGGATAGGATACTCAGGGTGGTAAGGATATTGTAGGAGGAAGGTAGGGTTATCGGTAAGGGTGATTGGATATAGCGGGTAGGTATAATTGCACCAATTAGATTTTTACTAAAATTGCGTGGATTGTAGGAACTAGGATACGCTTTGAGTTCCGTGAACTTCCCCCAAAAAATAATGTATACGACGATATAAAGAAAAAGGAGAGAAGGTATCCTCTCCTTGTACTCGATCTTTCTACTAACCACATTGCAACTACCCCTAAATACTCTATAAATAGCATTCCTACGTCTAGTATACAACGAGATTATTTTAGATATGTGCATATATTACTTCGTTAGTTTGAGTATTTTCTACTTGTATGTAAAAGAACCTTGAATATGTTTACATAAGATTAAATACTTGTAAACATATTCAAGGTTCTTTTACATTAGATCTTAATTAGGGTTAAATTATGAATAACTCTAAGAAGTTAATCCTGAATCCTGAATCCTGAATTAGGAACTCGTGTCTCCCTATAATCTAGCCTAGAATCTAGCATCATTTTTCATAAATCTACCAATACTTGTAGAAATATGACCTATGCTAGATGCACTCCCGCCTGATCCGTTTTGAACTGCGATGCGTTCAGCTAAGAATGTAGAAGCAGAGGGTAAGTTAGTTGTGTACGTTGATTTAACTAAAGTATCTGTTGTACCGTCTGCATTATGCACATACGCTTCGACTACAACAGGGGAGCCGTTGTTTGCGTCGTACCCTGCACAAGCAATCTTAAGCTCTACAAGTTGAAATGCTTGAATCGCAATACCTGTATCTACTTTCTGCAACGTACCGCTTCCTGTTCTTCTTACTGCTTGCCAGTTTACGTCATTTGTATCTTTGAATAACCCGATCATATCTGTAATATCAGCAAGAGAATTACTTGCTAATGAGTTTACTTGACTACACATCCCTACAAATAATCTACAAGTAGCATCTAACGTAGCAGACTTCACAACATTTATAGAGACGTTAGAGAGCGTACCGCTCACGTCTGAATTGAATGTAAACGTGTTTGCATCTACGACTGTTATTGTGTAGTTTCCGTTTGTAGATACTCCTGTAGGGAAGTGAAGCTCGTACACACCGCTACTTAATCCGTGACCTGTGACAGTAGCAGTACACGCTAATAAAGATCTGTTAAACGTCCCGCCCAATCTTTGCTGAAAGACTGTCGTAAACAAGCTCTGATACAAGAACCCTGCTGATTGCTGACTCGTTGCTGTCCCTCTATGGTATCTAGCTACTGTAGGTCTAAGACTCGCTACTAAGTTTGCAGTAGTTACGTTCTGTCCTGCTGTAGCAGACGTTAGAAGGTTAGACGCTACAGAGCTTTGATTCCCTACAGTTAGAATGTGTCTTGGGACTGCTTGAGCAGGGCTTGCAGTAGATACTACCCCTTGACTTACTGATAAGTTTTCTTGAGCTATTGCACCGTTTAAAGATGCGATCTGTACACTTCCCCCCCATCCCCAAGAAGATCGAGTGTTTAACCCTAACCCCTCAGAAGATACAAACCCTGTAGGCACATCAGGTTCGAGTGTAGTCGTTGATCCGTAAGATTTTCTTGTGTTCTTAGGGATGAAAATAGTAAATCTACCGTTTCGATTCAGACCCAGCTCACTCTTGTTTTGAAAAGGGGCTTTAGCGTCGTACCGCTCCCCTAGACCTTCAATGAAGTTATGCCGTAAACTTATTCTGCCCCGTTTTTTTATAGAAGCTCCGTAGTATTTATTAAACTCAGGAACCCATTTTTGCTTAAATCTAAGCGTACCTTGATCATAAGTCCAAGTAATCCCTGTGTCTAACGTGCAATAGTTTCTATCATCTAATGCAGTAGTTAAGACGATCTTAGTAACAGTTAAAGCCCCTGAAGCACTACCGCTAGCTACAGTGTTGAACGTAAATGTGTTAGCATCTATGACTGTTACAATGTACTCGTCATCGACTAATAGAGCATCGTCAAAGTCTATTCTATATCTGGTATTGTTAGTCAAACCGTGGGCTACTACGTTTGCTGTGCATAGCATAGCTACTCTATTAAACGTCCCTGAAACAGTAGTTTGTAAATCTGATAATGTAGGGTAAACAGATCTCGAAGGTTTAAATACTTCTACTGAACCTATTGCAATAGTTCCTGATTCTACAGTGTTCAAAGTAGCTACAGTAGAACTTACTACAGTTATAGGGAAGTTACCTTTAACTGCTCCCCCTGTAGGGAAGTTGACCTCATACGTTTGACCGTCTATCAAGTTATGGTTTGAAGGGAAGGTTAGCGTTGCTAAAGTCCCTGAACGACTGTAAGTTCCGTTAGATGCACCGTATCTTATGTAATGAGGAGACCCTGTTCTTTCCCCTAACTCATCAAGACTGAATCCCCAATACGACGTAGCCCAAGTGTCTTGAGCTAAGTAAGTAATCGAGTCATCTCCTGTTGTAGGGAAGTCTGCTTCTGTAGCGAATACAGCAGGGACGCTAGCGTGGTTGTACGCACTTGGGTAGTGGTTAGACGTTAAACAGTCAAAGAAGACAAAGTTAAGTCTGTTTGATTCCCAATACACTCTACTCATTTGTATGTCTGTAGATCTAGCTACGATAGCCCCTTTAGGGAGTTGAGTAGAACTTATAACATCAATATCGGGGACTGTAGGGGCAGTTAAAGAACTGTTATATCCGCAGTTCTCAAAAGTCGTGTTTCCGTCTAAAATAATTTGAGAACAGTTATCAAACTCTAAACCGTTCTCTCTAATGTTTTCCCAATACCCGCCCCAGTGGCATATCGTTGTTGAAATGATTTCAAGTCCTGAAGTGCTGAGTCTTTGGTTACTTTGGGCTTTAAATCCGTTACGGCAGTTAATGTATCTAGGGTTCCAAACGTGTATGTTAATCGCTTGGTCTACTATAATCGCATAGTTACTCATGCCTCTAATTTCAGGTTGCCATAGTGTATTTCTACCTACAGAATCTAAAGCAGGAGACCCATCAGGGTTGTCTAAATCTCTACTCCACTTTAAGCCGTCTACTCGTTTAGTTGGGTGTAATTCTCCCCCTAACCATTCGATCGCTACACCCCCTAAATTGAAGCTCTGAGCATTAGAAGTAATACAAGCTTGACCGTCTAGCAAGGCTGACTCTGCCCATCTCAAACGGGTAGAATATCGAGAAGTCGTTATCCACTGAGTCCCTCTTGTCTCAAACAATGGGGCATTAACTGGGAAAGTACCATCAGGGAACACAATACGCTGACCTACAGACGCATTCGCTAAAGTAGTGTTTAGTAACGTAGCGTTCGCTACGCCGTCTTGCGTTAAAGCTAAAGGGGCTACAGGGGTTAATTTATTTATAGTAGTCTTGTCTGCAGGGAGCATTAAGCTTGCATTAGTCGTGCTTCCTGAAGGGATAGTTGCGTTTGTACCAGTACTACTTGTTACTATTCCATTAGTGGGTGAGGCTGTATATGCTAAGTTTGTAGGGGTGTTTAAAGAGATACCTCCCCCAATCTCAACTTCAACTATATTTTCTGTTAAAGTAAGCTCTAATACGTTACTCATCGGGATACACCCTCCACTAAATTAAATGTACCCTTAACTACAGTCTCGACAATACCCCCAACATAAGTAAGTCTTATGTCGTATACGCCTTTAGTCCACGCTATAGTAGCCCAATCATTTTGAGGGATAGATATTGTTATCGTATTAGTTTCAGAATCTACGACCGTAGAAAATGTATATAAAATAGTCTGACTTAAAGCAGTAGATCTTAGTTGCATTAATGCTGTTACGCCCGCTAAGCTCTTTACTTCTCTCGTGTCTTTATCTAGTATTCTGAGTTTAGCGACAAATGTAGACCCTCTGTAATGCTTTATGTCTACAGTTTTTGGGACATTGTTGATTATAGACACTAAACCAATCCTCGCTAAATTAAGTAGGTACTTAATCATAATAACACGAGGTTTATTAGTTGCTGTATTTAGTAATATCTACAGAGCGAATGCGTACCCGCTTATAAAGCTGATCGTAGCAGTAGAAGCTACCGCCCCGTTCCTTACTGCTACATGAGGGGTTACTATCGCGGTTGCTCCTGCAAGCCCTGTAGTGTGCAACGCATCATATACAACTGTCTGACTTCCATTTAAGTTAGTCTGAACGATTCTGACGTTTGTCCCTGCATTTTGGGGTAGAGAAATGATCTCTAATTGAAAAACTTGTCCTGCGGTAACAGCTATCCCTAAATCTACTTTGCTAAATGCCCCTGATCCTGTTTGTTTAGCGAAGAACCAATTAGTGTCCCCCGCTTCTTTAATCATTCCTAAGAAATCAGTCAAAGATGCTAAAGAAGCGGGAGTTGATGTATTTGAAGAAGTCCCTATGTAGTTCTCTCTTCCTGTTAATACACTAGACCCTGACGTAAAGTTTAACTCACACTTATACCCTACTGTAGAGTTATACCCTACATGAGTAGATCCTCTGTAGTTTGCTGTGTTCCCTGCTGACGCAGATGTTGTTAAAGAAGTTCTATTAAATAGTTCAGCAGGGGTAGTAGGGCTAGCGGATGCACTCACTTGAGCAAGTGTACCTCCCCCTCCAATCGTTCCCCCTAATCCTACAATAGACGCTCCGTTTGTTGCAGGAGTCATAATAAATGAGTTTCGCTTACCTATTGCCCCTGCTCTTCTTAAGTCTGTATCGTGGTTTAAAAAGTTTGTATTGATTGCATTACGAACTGCTAATCCTAAATCGCCGTTGTTTATTACTGTTGAAGGCATTGTGTCATTCTCCTGATTTTAAGTCTTAGTCTACCCAAGAAGCACTATCTACCCATACGCCTGAGTCTCTCCATACTCCGTACAAGAGTATCCAACTATAGAGCGGGTTTGCTGTATCAGCAAAAGAGAATCCGCCTGAGAAAGTAAACTGGGTAAGCATTTAAACACTCCGTTATCGGGCTTTATTCACTAATAATAACACGGCTTTTATCTAGTGTGTGCATTTAATGCCTCTTGCAACAAACGCTCGAACTCTACAGGAGTCATTGGAGGTCTTCTTCTTAATGCTCGTATATTGTCTCTAACTTTTCTTATGTTTTCAGATATTTGCTTCCACCTATCTTTGATCTCTTCCTGCTCTTCATAAGCGACAAACTCTTGTTTATTTAGTTCAAAATCGTTAAGCAAACACAACACATCTAATAACTCAGAGTCAGGGGGATGTTTTTCTCTATATTTCTTAGACTTAGTTTTCGTATCGGGTTCAATTTTTTGTGTAGTCTTACATTCTAACGCACTTACCTTCTTTTCTAATTTTTCTATTTTTCTTCGTTGATCTTCTACCTCAATCCTCAACCCCTCAGTATGCCTAACTACCCCTTCTGCCGTTAATCTATCGACTTGGGGGATGCTTACGCCATAATGTTGTAGATTGTGTCTAATTATCATATGTACTTGGTTTAATTGATAAGCATTAAGCTCTTGATAACGATTTTCTGTTGTCATAATACCTGTCCAGCCCGTAGTTTTCTATATTTTTATTTTATATACATCAGCTATTCTATTTTTTATGTGGGTAGTAAGTGGCTTTCGACTTATCTCTATACACGCTATATAGCCCAAACTATACCCCAAAGCATTAGCTAATTCTCTTTGACTAATACGCCCTAACTGCCATCTAAGCTCTTTTAGTTTTGAAGCATCTTCTACTGTCATTTTTATAGATTCCCTGAAAGTCTATCTACTCTAAAATTATCTACGTCTATAGAGTCACAGCGTTCGCTAGGAGTTTTATCACTGTTAGAAGTTATTACTAGCAATACTAGAAAAACAGCCCCGCAAGACATCCCTAAGACAAACACTCCCCAACCTATTGTTGTTCTAAGATCTATCATCAATAATACCTTTTCATAATTACTAATAATTACCGTCAAACTCTTCAAGCTCCTCTAAGTCGCAATCCGCTACAGTACTGCATTCCTTGCATACAGTTTCTTCTCCTTCTTCTGCCTCATCGACGTAGTGATCACAAGTACAGCAATAGTAAGTCTGTATAAGTTGAGATACATGATACATCTATGCTTTATACCTCAATAACGAAAGTCTATGAGATTCTAACAGCTTAGACCACCCTACATTTTGGGTAGGGCTAAACTTGGAGATATGCTGAGGGTACTTTTCTTCATACTCTTGTATAGCGTTATAGTAAGTGTCCCAAACTTTATCTTCTACTGTAGGATTATCTAAGTGATAATACTCATAAGACCATACATTAGCTTGTTTTATAGCTTCCCAGTACTCTGTTCTTGTTTCAATTACTATCATCTACCAAATCTCCCTTACAAGTCTTTTATCTAATTCGTGCATTTTTTCTAGTGAATCGTATTGAAACGCCCACTTAGAACCATAATGCTCGAACATTTTATCTCTCGCTTCTTTAGGGGTATTTGCATAGATTATGACCATACCTCCCCCTTGCTTCATCCCTAACGTAAAATAATGAGCGTTTGATTTTACTGTGTTCATTTGTTTTAACCTTATGTATAAGATGGAGGAACTCTGACTTGAAACAAGTCAAAAAACTTCTTTGATAAGTTAGGAGTAAAAGTTCTTCTCCCTGATTCGATCAACGCTATAGTAGATCTTGAATACCCTAATTGATATGCTAATTGCTCTTGTGTAAGATTTAAAGCTACCCTAGCTTGTTTTAGCTTATCGTTAGGGTAGAAGGTTTCTGACTTTACGGACATTTCTTAGTCTTCCTTGTAAAACTCTCTAAGAACTTTTAACTTCTTTACTTCAATCTCAATCCACTCATCCCCCATGTCAGGAATACTGGAAGAGGTGAACGAGCATTTTAAAGCTTTAGCAATCCGCTGAATCTGCTCTAAGTTTTTGACGTGGGCTAGTCCTGAGTAGTAGTCTTTGTCCACAATGGATTGATAGATCTGACCACACTCCCACCCAAGCGTAAACGTCTCTGACTTATCTACAAAAGGTATTAGTAAGTCGTATTCGCTAGTAGTCATTATTAAGGATTCCTCTATTTAACATATATTGACTTCTGAACTAATTTACCGATAGCTTTAAACACTTTTTCAACGTCACTCTGTAGCTTTTCGTCTATTTCTGCATTCTCATCAGGGTTAGTAGTCGTTAATTTATTAGGGTTTTGTTTGTCGAATGTGTCTGTGACTAACGCTAACCCGCTTGTGTTTGAATCAGTTAAAGGGCGTAGCTTTACTTTTTTATTGTCTACACCTATAGGGGCATTGCCTTCAAGCATTGTAGAGATATTGCTTAAAGTGGCTTCTACAGCGTAGGGATTAAAAAATGCTTTTCTCGCTACATCTTCGACGACTACAGGTAAAAAGTACTTGATCATTGTAATGGATCTTTCTTTTTAATCTAGGAATATATCTGTTAATGCTTGCTTGAAACTCACATCGCCAAAAAGCATTATATACCCCTCTTTAAGTTTTGGATAAACATCTTTCCAATTCCAAGCTATGAACACTAATAGAGGCATTAACATTCCCCCTAAAGACATCATATAAAATATAGGCGTATACCCTAGTAAGTTGTAAGGGATTAAGCGTACTGCGTAAGTCTCTAAAGGGAGTATGACGATAAAACATATTGCCCCTCTAAGAAATAATTTTTGATATTTATCCATCTGTAGTTTCTCCGTAAATCTCTTTTAATACCTTTAACTCCGCTGTATCTGTATGAAACATACAACGTTGACCTAATCCAATTTCTTTGTCTGTATAATATACGCCGTGTTGCTTTAAAAGTCTTTTTAGATCTTCAGAAAAAGCTTCATTATTGACTGCTCGTGTGAGCTGTAGTGCGTGGTTATGTATGTCTGTGTACTATTCTCAGCAACTCTCTTTTTAAGCTCGTACAAGTCGTTAAATACCTTGTCCGTTAGATTATTAGTAATCTTAGGCATTAGCTTCAATCCTTTCTTTTTTGTGTTCTTCTTTCTCTTCTTTTATAAAACCTTCTTGTTTTAAAAACTCACATATAACATTTAAACATTTTTTGTAATCCACTTGTCTATGCTCCATTAGATTTATCTGAACAGGTGAATAAGTATAATCAAAACTTTTATAATTCTTAGGTCTGTGAGTAGCAAATCTTATAATCAACATTTTATCTCTTTTTACTTCCCCGCTTTTGTGTAGTTTCAGATATTTAGCTTCACTTTTTTTAGAGAAACTTACTGTAACGTCTAACTCAGGGGAGTAGGCTTTGTATAATCTGAACGCTAACTCTAAGAAGACAGGGACTTTATTATATAGCTCTTTGCTTTTTACTGCCCGTTTTACTAAATACTCCCTGTCTGCGTCTTCATTTAGTCTAAATGCTGTATCTGTTTTTCCTGACAATGCAGTCTTTACAGATATAGGCGTATATTTAGAAAACTCGTTATATGGCATAATAGCTCCTTTTTCTACGATTACCTCTTCGGAGTGTGTAAGGGGACACCGTAAACCCCCCTATCTGTGAACTTCTTTAGATATTCTATTGTTTTATGATCTTCTATGTCTGCTACGATATACTGTCTGTAATTTTCTTGTAAGCGTGTAGGGTACTCGTAACCGTCGTCTTCACATACAACACAATCGTAAGGTGTAAACTCCCAAATAGGGTATCCGTCATAATCTGTACCCTTATATCTAGCTAGATCATAAGTCTTTCTATCCCCTAGATCTCTGAAAACCCATATTTTAGCGTTTTCATCTAGCCCCTTAAGAACTGCATCAGTTACTAGCACAGGAGTATTAGGATCTTTAGTTTTATTCTCTATGAGGGTATCTATAGGTATATTAAAAGTTTGTGATATTTTCCCTAAAGCGTGTATTGAAGGGTATCTCTTTCCGTGTTCAAACTGGTGTATAGCAGGTTGAGATAGACCTACTCGTTTAGAAAACTCGTACTGAGTTAGACCTAAGCTCTCTCTAAGATGTTTTAATTTATCGTGGATCATTTAAAGCCCTTTCAATTCTCACCCCCTTAGTAGTAAACTTTAAAATATGCTCAAGCGTCTTACTGCAATTATTAGATCTGATAACATTATGTTGTGTAGCATTAGGCTTAAAAACTATATCGCTAATAGATACTCGTCTCCCTTTGCTCGTAACTATTCTATCCCCTAAGTAATGATAGACGACTGTAAGCTCTTCCCACACCTCTGTAGAAGAGTCAAATAGGTACTTAGATAAAAACTTAGACCCTTCAGGTAGACTTCGGACTAACTCTTGTGTAGCGATTACTTCTGAATATAACGCTTCATATAATAGTTTAGTAGTCTCTCTATAGACTCTGATAAACTCGTCGTAGTCTTCTGTCATAAACTCATACGTTTCTGCTATCTGTGCGTAGTAATGATCCATAACTTGAACTCCGTAGAGTTCAGGGCTATAGTCTACGTTCCCGTCTTCGTCTTCACTAACACTCTGTAATCGACCCGTTATAGAGACTAACGCTGTAGAAGCATCTACTGTCCCTACATAATTAAGAAAATCCTCAGTGCTTTTATTCTTTAAGAACTGGTCAGGTAACATACACGGTCTTGCTTTTTTAATTGTCATTAGAACTATCCCCTTCTGACTCTTCATCTTCTTCATCTTCATTTAAGTAAGATAGATTATCTGCAAACAAAGTTAAATAAGGCTCATACTTAGGGAGTTCATTCCTTACTACAAGAGGTACGCCATTAGAATACTTGCCATAATGATAAGGGCATTCATCTAAGAAGTAAGCTTTAATATCTTCTACTAGACTCGTCGCTAGAGCGTGAGAGTATGCTTGCATAGGGGGGTTCCAAGCTGTCTCGAATCTAAGTGTAAGAACATTTGAGTTTAATTCTGTAGAAATACCAGAATCAGAAACATCCCATTTAGTACCCCAGTGTTCTAATCTCCAAGTAAGCCAACTGTATCCTCGAGGGTTTTCCTCACGCTCTTCATCTGTCATATTCGCTAATACGTCTTCTTTATATATGTGAGTCTCACTCATACTCACCCAGTCAGGCATAGGTCTAATAAGTGTTAATAACTTTTTCCCTTGTTTAATCTTATATTGAAACGCTTTCGCTTCTTCATTAGATCTAAACGTAAAATGAGCGATATTATCAATCCAGTTAGGCATTAGTTAATCTTCTTTCTGTTCTTTCTGTTCTTTCATAAAGTCATCCCAAAGTAAGTACATACCTACTGGCACTAAAAACCATAAGGTGGGATTAGTATTTATAATATCCGCAGACCAAATACCCAGTTTATACCCACAACACGCTAAAAATGTACAAAATAAGAATAAAACAATAAAGCTTATGATCTTATCCATTACTTACCTCGCTTTCTGTTTCTTTATTGCTTAGACGTACTTCCCTACTAAACAGTTCGATCATTATAGCCTCTATGCCTTCTTGTGAAATGCTTGAAAAGAGAAAATAATCTTTTTTATTTAATACTTTGTCCCACTTAATTTTGTTGCTCTTGTGGTCTACTAGGGGCTTTCCTAATAAACAAATAAACTTAAAGACCGCTACTAAGTGGTTAACTACTTTTTCGACAAAGACAACATAAATAACTCCGATCAGTAAGCTCCCTAGTATGAGTCCTAGAATTGCTAATAGCATAAACTACTTCCTTATTTGTTAGTTAAACGCTAATCACGTTTTCTATGATCGTATAACTATTTTAGCATATTATATTCTTAAAGTCAAGCGTCCTAGTTACTTATTCTATGTTCGCTGATAGTGTGATGCTTCTCAAATATCTTAGGCAGATTATATTCTCTATCAGTGAAATCTTTTAATAAGTAAAAGACAGCATCTCTGCCTAAAAATAAGCCCTTTCTGTACTCTTCATTTAAAACTAGATCTACTTGTTTTTGTACTAAAACTTTTAACTCTTCTAAAGTAGACGCAGGAATATATCTAGGGGGGAGTGAGTAGGTAGCAATGACATTATGATCTTTATCGTAGAACTCAAGGTCACTGAAGCCGTCCAAAATCTGACCTGTCCCTTGCTTTACAATAGCTAGATCGTGATACTGTCTAGCGTCAAATACGCAATCATAGCTATAAATACGCCCTGCATCCCACACATTAACTTGATGCCATTTTAAAGTAACGTCGTAAGACACTAACTTGTTCAGTACTCTATTTATTTCTTCCCAGTTTTCGTGTACTCTAGGCTTATCCCCGTACAACATCTCTAAAGTAATTTCCATTAGTCTTCTTTATCCTTTTATACATAATACTTGTTTTAACTTTGCGACGATTTCTACTAAGTCTTCTTGGGATCTCATCACATCTTCAATGTTTTTATACGCTGAAGGGGTCTCGTCTAGTATCTGTAAATCTGCTTTTCTACACTCAACCCCTTGAGTATCTAATGCGTGTTGCTCTAAAGAGACGAGCTTCTTTGCTTGTGTTCTACTCATTACTCTTCCTGCTCCATGCGAGCATGAACAAAAAGATTCCTCGTTACCTAGACCACGCACGATGTAAGAAGCGTTCCCCATATTTGAGGGGATAATGCCCAACTTATCTTTTTCAGCATTCACAGCCCCTTTACGAGTCACATAGACATCTTTTCCGTAGTGTCGTTCTCTACTGACATAATTATGGTGGCAATCTACAAGCTCTACTTCTCTCGTAAACGTCAATGTAGCATCTCTCAGCTTTACTAAAACACGTCGCATCATTATGTTTCTATTCATCTGAGCATACTTCTGACACCAATCTAATGATCTTATGTATTCATCAAAATAATTACTTTCTTCTGTGAGATAAGCTAAGTCTCTATCTACTAAAGTTATTCCCAATTGTTCCATATCTTCTTTAGCTTTGCTTATGTAGTAAGTACCTACACGATTTCCTATTCCTCTACTCCCTGAGTGCAACATAACCCAAACACATTGCTCTTCATCAATACAGATCTCTATGAAGTGATTACCTCCCCCAAGAGTCCCTAATTGCTTATAAACAGCATTGTGCGTTATGCCTGATTTTTCTTCTATGTACTCGTACCCTGATTTTAAATATAAGTTAAATTGATTAGACACTTTATCTTCTACTTCATCATGCTTACCGAACCCTACAGGTATAACCGATTCTAGGTCTAATCGTAGTTTTGATAAGTCATTGGGTAGATCAGAAGCCTTTAAACTCGTCTTTACCGCCTGCATTCCGCAGTTACCTGTAATAAACACATTCCCTGCACGTCTAGCTACAAAAAACCCCGAAGGGACAGTGAAACAGTACTCTAAGCCATCAGAAGAAGGGACGAAAGTCATAGAAGTTTTAGGAGTTCCGCATATCCCTACTTTAACATCAGTATTTTTAAAAACTCTATAGTCTACTCCACTATCTCTATGGTCTATTTTCAAGTAGCTTCTATATCCTAAAGCAGACATCGCATACTGAACAAAATCCGCAGATTCTTTGTTTCTAGTGAAGTATACTTGGTCTTTCATGTTTCCATCCCAATACATAATCTCATCTACTATTACTTTTAACTGGTCTATAGAAGCTTCCCAATAATTTAATACTTTATTAGTTGTAGGAGACGCAAACGAGAACTCAGTCACCTCTTCTTGTGTTGATATGTTGTACTCGCTGTAAGTTATCCCTGCATTACACAATAGCTCTCTGATTCTGACTTTCTTTCCGTCTTTCTTTACTCGCACTACGGCTCTTTTTGTGTTTTCATTTCGTATACACCCGTCCGCAGATACCATAACCGCTACTCTAAGCTGTGCGTCGGTCATTTCTTCAATCTTAGTAGTGATAGTAGGCGTAAAGCAGGTTAGAAATCTCCCCCTAAACCCTAAAACTAACTCTGAATGCTTCTCATATAGCTCTTGTGCAGATATACACGCATACTTAGAAAACTTATAAGACCTATCGTGCTTGTAGTATAGAACTTTATGGTCAGGACTTAGCATTTGGTCTACGCCGTATTTTGTTCGTACATGATAAAATCCGCTAGAAGGTTTCTTTATATATCTTGTAGGGGTAACGTAGCTAGCTAGCCCTGTATCAGGAGAAAACTGCATCACTTTGGAGCCTGAATACTCAGACATTTTAACCCACCCGTTAGGAGATAGAAACTCTGTGTCTTTATCTAGGCAACCTATGTCAACCCCAACAGAAGCAGGAATAATAGCCTTGTCAGTAGCAATAACACTCCCAACACACGCCCCTTTGCCCAAGTGGCTGTCAGGCATCGCAGAGACCCATTTATGTATGAAAGGCATATCTGCTAAGTTCTTGAGTTGTTGTAGTGCTTGATCTTCTAAAGGAACATAATCTATCCAAGCTTTGATAAGATTTCCTCTATCTGTTTTAATTAGTTTCATATAGTATTTTCTCCGTTTTCTGTAGAGCCTACTTCAATCTCGTACAGCCTAGTAATATATACCATAGCTTTTATGTCTTTATTGTGTATGATTCCTTCTGAGTCGTGTATTTGTATAGGTAGATTTTTATATGGTCGTAGACATTCTACTAGGTCATCTAGTGAAGTTGTTGAGTCGTCTGTATCGCTATGTTTGAGTATGATAGTCTGCTCTTGCACACTACATATAGCTTCAAAGTTCTCTCCCGACTCTAAGACTATTAACCCGTTTCCATACTTGTCGTATAGATCTAGTAAATCTTTAACTTTCTTTATCGTTACAGGAACTCTACTAGCTTTATACCCTAAAGACTTAGAATCACTTAGTGCAGAATCAACTATATCAGTCCACAACCCCCTATCTTTAAGTTCTTTGATTATGTCTGATATTACGTATTTTGTTAGTAGTTTCTCACATTCTTGCTGTATGTTTCTTGACGCAAACCGTACTGTAAACACAACTTCAAATACGCTAATACAGTACCCTATAACTCTAGGTAAGAGTGCCGTGTTACTGTGCATTAAGATGCTCGTTAATATGCCTATCTTCTCAAATAAGTTAAACTTAGATTTCATAACTTCCCTAACTTTTTATTGTTTCTCAAAAACTTTACTTAATTATTATAACTTAATATATTCTAAAAGTCAAGCAGTTCAATTCTTTCTAGTATCCAATCTATCCCCCTGACTATTGAGCTGAAGACTCTAGCCTCTATAGTCCTAGAGTCATAACAACCGTTAATGCCGATCACCCCAACTAGCCACTCCCTAAACTCTATCCGCTTGTCGTGAAAATCCTTACGCAGTCAGTACACCCAAGAAGCCCCAAGAGAAGGGTTTGGAACTCTAGTTGTTCGTCCGTCACTATCTATTTGCGTTCTTATTGGATAGTCTGTTTCGCTATCTTCTTCTTGTAGATTATAAAGAACTCTAAATAAGCCAATTAAGCGGGTAGACAGACATACAAGCTCATCTAGTGTATAAGACTCCAAGAACCCCCCAGTATGCTCTTCCCCTAATCTAGGGCTTAAGTGGCGTACTCTTAAAGCAGTGTGCCTATGTAAGTCAATTAGAAATAGACCTAAACAATTCCGCAATACTGACTCTACCTCACGTTGAGTTCCATGTGCAATCCCGATCTGTGTAAGATCACGCTCCAATAGACGGGCATAAACATGTTCAGGTATTACTATAGGTCTATCCCCTACAGTTAGATTACTTATCTCTAAAACTTTATTCAGTATCGGCAGTCTAAGTTCTCTCCGCTCTCTTAACAGAGTAGCCCACTCCCTATACCTGCTATCTTCTTCGTCTGATGATCTTTCTTCTTGGGGTTGTTCTTGTCGATGCTGTTCGTTTCTTCTTATTTCTTCTCTGATTCTCACTTCTTCCCTATGTCTTCTAGTATCTAAATGTTCTGCTATAGATTGTCTACGATCATCACTCATGTGTACCCATTCATCTAAATCAATGTCAGCAGTGAGAACGAGAGGCTCCCCTGTTCTAGGATTAACGCCTCTGCTAAAGATTCTATGTGTATGGGGTGGCTGTAGGGTATGTCTACTAGACCACCACGAAGTCCCTATAGCTCTTCCATTATGTGCAGTTCTCCAAACTTCATCTTCTTGTTCTGTTTGAGATATGCCCGTATTTTCCTCTTCTGTAGGTACAGATTCTAAGTACTCAAGAATAGCCCATAATATGCGAGGGTTTAAAGTGTGTAAGTTATCTAAATGCTCACCAACGCCGTATCCATCGTTCATCGCTAAAGTGTGACAATGAGGTCTATCCATAAACGCTTGACGTACCCTACTCTGTAATCTAAGGTACATTTCGTCGGAATACATATGTATGGGAAAATTATTCCTACGATTTAATTTTAAAAACTCATCGTAATTTTCTATATTACGCGGATTCCAATTCTGTGCAAACGTTGGAGTACGTTGTCTTTCTTGCATGTCTCTCCAATATATCTCTTCTTCTTGTGTTAGTAGCGTAGAAGATTCGTCAACATACTTACCCCCCAATTCAAGCCCTTTTAGACGTTTATCTAATAACTCAAGGTAGTTTAGTTTGGGGGTTGAATTAGGCTCTATGATAGCCTTTATGAGAGATATTTGGGCTTCTGTGCAATTAGTTAGATTTCTCTTAAGGATTACCCTACAATGCTGATCTGTACCTCTCCACACAGCAGTAATGGACTCTTCAGGTACTTCACTGATTACTTTTAGTAGCTCTAATCTAGCGATTGCGTCTCTTACTGCTTCTTCTACTGTTTCGGGAATACTGCACGGCTGTTCGGGAGAGTAAGACATGATATACTCAGGGATTTCTAAGTTTTCGATACTAGATTTTATTGTTTCATAATACGCTTGAACTTCTGCATTGTCCCCTACCCAAATACTCTCCTGTGTGAGCATATTAGGATATAAGCTTAACACATCTAAGCAAGTAGTGTCTTCATGTTTTTTATGGGGGATTACGTCTTCTTGCAAGCTTTCAAGTAAATATAGATTATCTTCTGAATAATCAATACTTGAAGGCTTACGTTTATCTTCTCTGTTAAACCAACCGCTAAAAGATTTCATGTTACTGTTCCTAAATACTTAACTTAACCCCACTAATCGCTACTCTTTTTTTCGTTTCTTAGTCTTCTATATTCTATACTTTTAGCAATTAGCTTTTCTCTGTTTCTCTGATAATACGCCCGTTGAATAGCTTTCTACTTTTCTGTTCGATGGTATTCTCTTTGGTATGTTAAGTAGTCTTCGTAGTTCTCTTTACGCCGTTCAATAATTGTCTCTTTGTTTTTTTGGTAATACCCCTTCATGTAATTTCTCATATACTCTCTATTCTTTTCAGGGTCTTTGTATGCCATTACTCTTCACCTTTCTTTAATTTAGAATCTTCGTAGTTCTTGTGTAACATCAACTTTGCTTTCACTAAATACTGTATCGTAGCTAATAATATAAGCCCTAGAACTTGAATTACTAAAAGTACTAAAGAAATATCTAACAGCAGAAAAGTTAAAGATTTGTCTTTACTGAGCATAACTACCGACAGTAAACCTAAGATTACTACAGTAATACATAGAGATATTTCACCCCAGTTTACTAAAAAATATACAGAGAATATAGTGAGAGTGTTTCTTAATACTATAGGAAACTTATGTGTCATGTTTAGTTTACCTTTTTTTATTTTAGTGTTTTAATCTAGGCTCTACAAATACCCAAAAAACAAATACGCAGAGCAACAGCCACCCGTTATGTAAAATAAAGCTTACTATTGCAAGAAAAATTAGATATTGATTTATAGACATACGTTTTATACTCCTACTTACTTGCGTTCATTCTACGACGATATAAATCTTGATTATACACATATACCCACTTAGGTATGTTTAAAACGCTATCTACTTGAGGGACTAGCCACAGTAAATAAACACTAAAAAATAGTATCAAGTTTAGGGGGGAGGGGTTTATACAAGCACTTAAAAAAGACAGCGTTAGTAAGTAGCTTAATACTAGAATACCTAACCATGACCCTGTTTTATTTAAGTATAAATACTGACCTCCGAAAAATCCTAAAAGCATCGTAAGCCTGTAAGCACAGTCTTCTGACTTTCTCTGCATATTACTGCCTCCTAGATAAATACTCGTATTAACTGTCGAGCATATATCTAGTATAGATCATTTAAACTATTTTGTCAAGCAATTACTTTTTAAGGACTTTCTCTAAAGAGGTGATCTTGCTAGAGAGTTCTTTGTGGTGAGCGTCTACTTTTTCATGTAGTGTTATAACCGATTCGCCTATGTCGTTCACGACTATCTGATTAGTTTTCTCTGCCGACTGTAAGTCTTGTATTTTATTCCCTAAGTCCCTAAGCTCCGCCCTCAGTAATCCTGACTCATTACTTACATACGAAGTCCACCTACCCCACCCTTCAGCAATGGGTTTCTTGATCATCTCTATGAGTAACTGCAAGCTAGGGACTGTTAAGTATCTGAATACAAGAGCTACAACTACAATGCCCAATAACAACACGGAGCTGTTAGCAACTATTTCAAAGGCTTTACCGCCTATGCTTAATTCTTCTATGCTCACTGTAGTTAGTCCTTTAATAGTAGATTGTTTTAATGGTTAGAAGGGTTGTGGGTCTGCCATGAAGGTAACGGACACTCCACCTTCAGCTTTATATACAAACTCTAATTTATCTGAGATAAACGCATTTGTGAATACTGTAGGCTTACCGTCAGAATCTATGAGAGTAAGGGGCTTACTTTGGTTTTTCAGGTTTTCAAGCTTGATAGATTTAAGAATAGCGACGTTAGACTCTGTATTCGTTGCTTCGATCTTAATAGATGCAACAGCCGTAGATAAGTCGATACCTCTATTGACTGTAACGCTAGTCCCCGACGTATAAGCGGGTTGGGCTTTGAGTTCGGGGTATCCGTTATCTACAGTAACGTCTGAACCTGCTTGAAGTTCTATTACCTTACCGCCATACGCTACTGAGGCGTAGGATTTAATTGCTGATCCCATGATGATAGTCTCCATTCAAGTTGCTTAAGATGTTTTGAAGCTTTATGTATGATTATATGTTAAACGCCATAGCAAACGTAGATAAGCTCTCATTGAACTGACCGACGTAAGGTACTTGACCCGTAGTTCTTACAATCCCTGTCGAGATGTCAATAGTTACGTTCAAGTTATTCAAGAAGAATGATCTCTCATCGTCGCCTTCTTGCGTAAGGATAAATGGCTCTGCACTAGCTTCAATGTATACGTCTAACCAAAAAGCTCTCATAGACTGAACATTAACCATTGCACGAGAAGGGCGTATTGTACTTCCCCCTAAACGAGCCGCACCGAAGCGTTCATAAAATCTGTTATTACACAGTTTTCTAAACTCTGTTGCTTGGTCTATTTTGTTCATGCTTCTGAAAGAATCATCAGGGATACCTAAAGCGTTAGTCTTGTACGTCGTTACGCCTCGTGTAATAGTCACTCTCGAAGCATCACGAGTGTTTTGAAATACAATACCGCCCGCAGTCTCTAAAGCGTCTATTTGAAGCTTAGTATACTCGTAGCCCGCAGGGAAAGCTACTAAGGAAGGATATTGTTGATTGAAAAAGGGAAGAGACGCTAATGCTACTCCGCCATAAGCGTCGTTAATGTTAATCGTAGATACAGGAACGTAGTCAGCAATAGGTGCGTCTTGTATCAACTTTAGAGTGTTAATAGCTACAAAATCAGCAGTAGCTAACGAGGGGAGTTCACGAATCGCTACGCCTTTCCCTGAAGTATTAGATACTTTGCCAAAACAAGGGTGTACTAATACACGGCTGTTTAGGGCAGATAATGCGGTTATTTGGTTAGCGTAAGTATCTACTAAAGGCTGAATAACGTATCCGTCTAAGATGATATTCTCAGCATTAAATCTTGACTCTAACAGAGATCTAACTAAAGAAGCATCTAATCCTTGATGGAGTAACGTATATTTATACTGAACGTTATCGGGGATAGCAGAGACAGTAGTAGAGTTTACTGTAGCATTACCCGCTCCGCCTGTTACTTCTGTTATCGTTGCACCTATTCCCGCTACGCTTCCGAATACCCCTAAGAACGTAGAGTTAAGCTCTGTTCCTAATTGGGTAGAAGTGAGGGTTAATGTTGCAGATGACTTAGATAATGAGAAAGGTAAATCTATGAATGCTCCTGCGTAAGCAGATTCTACTAAAGTAGCTAAAGCCGTAGCTGTAGTTCCTTTAGGTACGAATACATCTCTTGTACCATTGAAAGCACTTCCAACTACTACTTTCAAAGTACCTTCTTCTGTAGACGTACCTGAGAACTCAATAGTCCCAGTAGATGCAGAAGCCCCCGACGTAGGCTCTGTTACGGGTATGATATCAATTCTACTCTTAGTGTTGATTGCTCTAATACGCTTATACATCGTAGCAATCATAGATTTTCTACCAAATAAAGCGTTTACTACGTTCACATCAGTTAAGTTAGGGTACAAAGTATTCGCTGTAGCTGTCCCTGAAGATAGGAAAGAGCCAATAAGTAAGATATTCTGAGGGCTGTTTACAGTTACAGGAGTCTCTCCGATAATAGTTTGCGTAAACTTGGGTCGTGTTGAACTCATCTCGTATATCCTCTTATTCTCTATTTTACCATCTAAGCATCTCTGAGTTAGATGTTTAATCCTATTTGCATTATACAGAGTATTTGTCTGTTTTTTGCAATTAGATTTTAAAATAGGGTATTAAAGAATTATACGGTCGTATAAACTTTTAGATTCCTGATTCTCTATGTTCGTCTGATTCTGTCAATGATGATTTGATATTGTCTCTCTCGTACATTAAATATCCGTCTGTTTTCATTAGTGTTACTAGATAGCGTAGATCAGCACCCGTTAATTGGTTATTTAATTTGTCAGAGTCGCACTTAGCTACTACATAATGAAAGCCTTTTTTAGTAGTGGTCACAAGTAAGACTTCTACGTTTAAACGCTCTAATATAGCTTCTAGCTTGTTTACAACAATAATACTTTGAGAATCTACGTCAAGCAAGAAAGCGTTACGCTGTCTAAACTTCAATAATTCAGATTTTGGTATAGAAAGTAAGCTTCTAGGGGAAATGTCTGTAGTTGTATTAGTTAGAAGAGTTACATAAGATTTAGTTATTTCAGAAATAACGCCCCTAGTGAGTAACGAGTAATTGTAATCTACATAAATACGCAAGTCTCCTGAGACTCTTCCGCTATCTATAATCGCTTCACATATAGCGATAGATTTAGATAATTCTTCTTCTGTTTTATTGGCTGAATAGTATAAGTTTTGATATTTATTGACAGATCTATTTATAAGCTCTACGCTTATTATAGAATCTCCGTCTCCGAATCCTAAATGGTTTATAACATATTCTTCATAACTATCATATTTTGGTTTCATGTTTAATTCCTGAATTAAAATGCCCCGTACAAGACTCGAACTTGTGACGTTCCGCTTAGAAGGCGGATATTCTATCCATCTGAATTAACGAGGCGTAAAAATAAAAAATGCCCAAGACAGGATTTGAACCTGTGCATTTCTTGCTTACAAGGCAAGTGCCTTACCGCTTGGCTACTTGGGCAAAAACGCCTTCACCGAGATTTGAACTCGGGTTACTACCGTGACAAGGTAGCGTCCTAGACCACTAGACGACAAAGGCATAAAAGGTGCTAGTTTCAGTTGACTCAGCCACTAGCAAACACGTCAGGTTTTACATCTATGAAGACGAGAGCCTATGTCCGCTCTAAGACACTCAGCACCCTAAGTCGAATGTTATCTGAGATTTTGTTTGACTCACTTACAAGTTACAATAAGTGAGTAGCTGAGCGTAATTGAAATCGGGATCGCCAACAACAATATGCCCTAAGTATTGCACTACCTAGAATCGAACTAGGGCATGGGTGAATATGAGCCACCTGCTTTACCTCTTAGCTATAGTGCAGTATAAAAAATGCGTAGGGTTAGATTTGAACTAACGTATCACTAGGAGTCAGATTTACAGTCTGATGTCTTTAACCACTCGACCACCTACGCATATTTTAAAAAAATCGGGTAGTGTAGGATTTGAACCTACGGAGGTTTTTACACCTCGCTAGTTTTCAAGACTAGAGCCATAAACCGAACTCGACCAACTACCCATCAAAGCAAACTTATTAAACGTTCTACTTATCGGGGTACTTTCAGTTTTTATCCTTTCCGAGCCACAGATTAAATAAATACAACAAGAACACATTGCTCAGACTCCTTCAGTAGCGACACTGACCCCCTCCTCGCGGTTTTTCTCTCAGTACCCCGATAAGTAGAACTATTTTTATTTTCAAAGAACGAATAATTAAGTAAGTATGCTTCGTACAAGACTCGAACTTGTGACCCGCTCCTTATGAGGAAGATGCTCTAACCAACTGAGCTAACGAAGCACTTACTTATTGTATGCTTACTTAGGCATGATCTGCGTAAGTGTTGATCCATTACCCATAACTTGAGGCATTTTCCCGTCCCACTTATCAAGAAACTTCTCTTGAATTAGAGCAGGATTTTTGAGTAGGGCTTTAGCACGAAGCGTCAAAGCTTGAGCATTAGCACGTTCTACGTTGACTCGGTTACGGGCTGTAGCCTCTTCAATCTCAGCTTTTTGTTTCTCTTCAATAGCTTCTTGAAGCTTGTCTGAGAACTTAGTTCCTGTGAACATTAAAGACTCAACTAAGATTAAGCCGTTTAGTTTACTACGAAGACCTACTAAAGTATTCTCACGAACAATATCTCTTTTAGATACAAGCTCGTAAGCTGTAAACTTGCTAGCAGACGATTTTAAAGCGTCTAACAGTTTGGGTTGAAGTAGTGTTTGAAACGCATCCCCTTGATAATCTTTAAAAATAGGGATTACAGAAACATCGGGAATCTTGTAAGTAACGCTTAAGTCCATAGAGACCGTTTGCATATCTCTTGTCTGTACTTGAGTTTCTAATGCGACAGTCGTTTGACGTATGACAAAATCTTCTACACGTTCTAAAAATGGGTTATAAGTGTAAAATCCCTCTTTCAACAAATTAGGTGAAACTACGCCTTGTGCGACTTTCACGCCACGCTCGCCCACTTCAATCGTCCCAAAGCACCCTGTTGTCATAAAAGGGGTCAATGCGATTAAGCATAATAATGCCCAATAATTCTTCATAAATTACTTTCCTTTTTTCTTATTCTTGTTAATTAAGTATATAGCGATAATTAACGCTAATAATATCAACGCCCAAAAGTGAGAAGCGAAGAACTGTAGATATTTTAAACCTACATAAGCTCCATACTGCATACTTTCTGCTCCTTAATCTGTACTGTGTGAGACTTGCTCTCACTTATTACATAATACACTAATATAAATGCTAAGTCAAGCATTTTTTATAAGGTTTTTATTTTAATTTTTATATCGCCATATAAAAAAGAAGCACTGTTTACGGTGCTTCTTTTGTTTTATAGAGTTTAGATATATTTAGATCTTTTCTAAGATAAAGTCTTCTGAATCTTTGTAGTCTTCTAAGAAGCGTCTATGCTCAGAATCAGCGTCTAACACTAGGGGTTTGTTATGCTCAAACGTTAAGCTGTAGTGTGCGAAAGACACTGCGGGTCTTAGATCACCGATATATGTAGCTTTTACTAAGGAGCTGACTGCTGATAATCTTTGAGCTTCTTTGTCTAGTGTTTCTTCTTGGGTAACTACGGCTTTACCTACTTCAGAAGATAATACTGTAGAGGCTGTTACTTTAGCTACTTCAGGAGTTTCTTTAAGTGTTTCTTCGGGAGTTTCTACTGTAGAAGTCTCTGCTTCTACGTTTAAGATCTGAGAAGCGATCTCATCTGACTTAACGTCTACCTCTGCTTTAGCTGTAGCGTTTTTTGTTACTTTTACTACCATTTTCTTTATCTCCTCTTCTTAATAAGTATTTGTGTCTGTAACATTTTCTCTAACATATTTTAATAGATTGTAAATATGGGGTGTGCATGACCTTTAACGTCTGAGTTTACCCCTATAGCATTATCCGTTATTGCTGTGTATTTAAGATCGTGATAATGCCCCTCATCTACACTTGTTCTTCCTGTATATGTTTGACCCGTTTCAGGGTCTATTTGTATTATGAATGAATGCGTATGACCGCTAACTTCTTCCGTTATGCCACAAATTACAGCAGGGCATTCTACAGCTACTTGCTTTTCTTCTGATAAGCACATGAACTGAGCTGAGTACGCAGTTCTTTTACCTGAAATAATTGATTGCCACGCACTCTTAGATTCTATGTGTAGTCCTAATATCCAAGAATCTTTAGGGTAGATTGGGTGATCATAGTCTACATAAAAGGACTCTGTAGGGAAGGCGGTAGTTGAGTTATTATCGTGATCTAAATCTATCCACGCTTCCCCTTGCATAAAAGCAGGCAAGAACTCGATTGCCATTTTTTTCAATACTTCGGGAGTAAAGTATTGACCCGCAGAGCTTAGTATGTTTGCATAAGCTACCGCACCGTATATGATTTGCTTAGCTTCATCATAGTGTGCCTGTTCTATCGTTAATTTTGTTGAGGGGGGCATACTAGACTCCTAAGACTTTATCTCGTCGACGTTATATAGTCTTATTCTACTATACAAGCTTGATTTGATTAACTGGCAATACTTAAAGTGTCTTGCTTCTTTTTAGATGCTCTACTATCAGGGAGGGGCTTAGCGTAGAATCCTTGTCTAGCTAATTTTTGATCTTTCAAGTAAGCTACAACTTCTTTAAACTTTAAGAAAGTAGCTAATTTTTCACGAACTATAGGAACAGCCCCTTGAGGCTCTCTACCTTTTAAGACAGCTAAAACATAGATACAGCCTTGTTGATAGAGCTTTTTGTGTCCGTCTGTATAGTTATATTCTTTTTTACTTTCCCCTGTTTTAGAAATCTCAGATCTAGTATCATGTCCTAATAAAGCAACGTGATTATTTTGTTTTGACTTTCCCGTTACGCCTGTGAGCGTCTCGCTGTTCAAGTTCATCTCTTTAGTGAATAGCTCAGCTAGAAGAGATCTAGGAACATCTACTTTGGGGAACTGAGAAGCGACGTGGTAAAAGTATCGTGTGCGTCTAGCGGATTTATTTATAATATCGGGAGTATCTGAGCTATATGTATTTGTGTTGACCGCTTGTAAGTAAGCATACGCTAATTCTAGCAGATCGTCATGTACTGTACAGTAGTCTCGTGGGTGATTCTCTCTGCTTTGGACTCTTAAGTACCCACAAGAATAGCCCGTAAGCTCTTCGAGTTCTTGATACTTAAGCTTTAATCCGAGTACGAGGAGATGAGCTATTTCGTTTGGAGTTAGGTCTTCTACGTCTTTAGATTCTATGCCACTATATTTGTCTGTATATCTAGTCTTCACCATCTGTTAATATCCTATTATTGTCCTGTTATTAGTTTATTTTTGCCAGTTTTATCTAGTTCATAGATATTGTACTATAAAATAGATAAAAAGTAAAGAATATAAATAATTCTTTTATATATGGGGTTGCTTTGGAGCTTGTTTAGGTAATGGAGTAACAGCATCTTTAGCGGGAGTGTTTGCGGGGTTCATGTTTGGATCTGTAGCTTCTGTAGGAGTATTACGTTCTACTGGTTTATTTATTGGTGTAGTACCGTAAGGCTCGGGGAAGGCTTGGAAGTCCATATCTATAGCCGTGTTCAAAGCTTTTACTGCCATATTAGGGCTTACGCCCCCCATTCTATATGCTGTCTCAAAAATAGACATAAGCTCAATCTTGTCAAAGTGATTAAACGCATTAAACACGATCTTACAAGTTCTATCTTTCAGCCCTATATGCTTGAGAAGTACGTTGTTTATAAAGTCTTCTAAAGATCTTCTGTAGGGTTTAAAGATTTGATCTTCTGCCATCTGAATAGCTGAGTGGCTAGTAGCACGGTTATAATCTGCTGACTGACCTAACAAGATAGGGGGAAGTCTGAAAGCTTGTCTAATTTGAGTCTCACATTTTTTAACGTAATCCCCAAATAACAACTCTTTACGCTCAACATCATTAAGCTTTACGAACTCTACTTTACCATTTCTTGCAGGGGCATTGCCTTCAAGCTCTTTAGTTGTGATCCCCATCTGTGAGCGGGTTACAGCTCTTAGCATGAGTATCTTACTTGGCTTAGCATGATTTCCGCCTCTATTAGACATTTGCCGTCTTAATTGCTCAATGTCCCCTCTGCTATATTTCATGTCAGACATTAAGATTGCTAAACTGGGGATTAAGTTTTCTTTAAATGTCTCTAAGTTTATAGACTCAGCTTCAATCTGACCTATAATACTAGCCATTTGGTTTGCCCATATAGGCTCCCCATAGCTCGTAGAATCGTCGATGTCTCTGTAGTGATACAATTCTTCTGCAATGTCTTTTTTGTTTGTTGTCGGTAGTCCAGAGTACTTGTCTATAATCTCAGGACTTCCCCATTCTACGAAGAACTGTTTATGTCTATAGACACTATCAGAGCTAGTCGCTTGCTGATTCTTACCGCCCATTTTATAATACTCAGGCTTCTCCCATAAGTACCGTTTGTAAGATTTTTCTCTTTTAATCTTTCTTACAGACCCGCCCCTGATTATCTCATCCTCTACACGCATGATAGATTCTTCTTTGAGTACTCTAACTTGGGTACAAGGAACTCTATACGCTTCGAGTAATATCTTATTCTTTGATGAATCTGTAAAGTATCTAAACCCGACAAAGAACTCGTTAAAGCTCTGATAATCACATACAAGCTCTTCTAAGAACTCAGAAAACGATACGTTGTAGCTTATGTTTGCTAAGTATTCTTCGAGTATGTCTACTTCTTTTTTTACATTAGGGGGTAAGTCTACAGTAGGGTCTACGTCTCGTTTCTGTATAGATACACCTCCCCCTACAATGTTAGATACCATAGCGTCGATACAGGGTCTAAGGGAGGGGCTAGACTTTATAAGGGTCTGCAGTTTCTTGGGGTCGTAAGTTCTTTTTCTTAAGCCATGCGTTGCTGTCAGTACTCCGTCATAGTCTAAGTCAGTCCACTTCTCGCTATCTAAGTCGTAGTATTTAGATATATCAGATTTTAATTTAGTGTCAGGGGTCTCTACTTTTTGCTTTATATTTATTCTATTTAAGATTTTTGAATACTCATCGTCGATCTTATTCAGTAATCTAGGAATAGCTAATTGCTTGATCGACTCTGATTTTGGAGTAGTGTCGTCAACCTTACTAGACTGTAGAACCTCTTTGACAGCTTTAGATAATTCGTCTTTTCGCCACTGTGCGATAGTCTCAGCAGGAAGTAATCTACTCACGGTGACTTGAACTTCTACGCTAGGCTCAATTTCGTTACTATTTTCATCTAAGATTGGATCTGTGTATAAGATCTCTGATCTATGAACCCTACCCCTGTCTAGTAGGGGAGTATTGTCCCCTTCAATAGATTGACTGTCGTCTAAGTATTCTTCCTCAGTCAAAGCTCTATAATTACCTATTACCCGCTCTTGCTCGGCTACTATGTCTTGTAGCTCTTCTATATGGGCTTGAGTAGTAGTGTTGATTTCTACGGTTTGTGAAGAGTTAGGCTTATTCTTCTTGCGGTTTATTTTCATTTTCAGTATGTTCCGATTCATTATCTGATTGCATTTTCTTTATTCTATCACGATATAATTCTTTATCTGAGATTCGTAAAGCTTTTATCTCTTTGTGTGCCTCTACAGCTTCTTCTAGTAGTATATCTAAATCAACGTCTGAATAGTCTTCGGGATTATCGCTTATTTCAGAAATTAGGATAGAAGAATCATAAGTATTGCTTGTCCCTATAGCTAGATAATGTACTGCCCTCCAAACAGCTAACGCAGTAAAGTGGGAGATTGCAAGCTCTTTAGAGGAGCAATAGCTTAGAGCGACTTCGTATTTTGGCATATAGTGAGATCTAGGCATAGAACACATATACACACCCGATTCAGAGGGATTATAGCAAGATTTATTTGTAAGCATAGAGGGGTTTATATGTGATCTTATATTGTCATAGACTGCATTGAATAGCATACTGCATTCTAGCTCTACTTGTTTAGGTCTCTTTGCTTGCTTAGACTCTCTATCGCATAGGGGTATTATAGAGTAGGGTATCTCATATAATTGGTAAAACTTTTCCCACTTCTCGGGAAAGGAATGTAATATGCTTTGCCTTGTTAGTGGGTGTATTCCATCAAGAAATCGTATAAGGGTTGCCCGCTCTTGTCTGTTTAGTTTTAACTGGGTGAGCAAGTGAAGATAATATAAGCACCAGTATATTTCTTCTCTTGACACCCCCGACATGAGTGTAGAGTTCTTCATAATCTTACAAAAGTGATTAGTTGCCGTGTCGAAAGTTTTATCTAATGCCGTTACATTCTTCTGACCTCGCCTCTGAGTGTGTAGTTGTCTAGCTACTAGCAAAGACTCTACAGCACACGCAAAGTAAGTATCTCTTCCAAGCATTTGATATATAAGTTGTCCCCTAAAATAGTGAGCATATTTATTATTCGACTTTGACATATATACACTAACCCTGCATTATTTTATATCCAGTCCCAAAGCACTCGTTCAAGAGTGCGTACCTGTCCCCCAGCTCCGTTAATTTAGACATCCCTAAGTAAACATGAGAGACACTCTTTTTCTTTATGGATCCTAAAAACATAGTAATCGTTCGTATGTCTTCTGCATTATTTGGGTGAAATATAAACGAGTCTGCCCGTTTTAAGATTCTCACATTGTACGCTTTTAGAGTATTTTCTAGGTTTGCCTTGTCTATAGGATCTTCTAAGATGCTCGGATATGTACATATAGATAATCTAGTCGTGTTTGTTTCTAATAATCTAAATAGCGACTCTGTGAGCGTTTCTTTCCCCGAGAATGAGATGTTTATCAGAAACTTAGATCTTTCTGTGAATGTAAATAATAGTTTGTAGACATAATCTAAATTAGTTGGGGGTACGTCCCAAACAATATCTATATGTGCTAACCCTCTACCGTATCGACCGCACCACTCTTTTATGTCTTCGATTAAGTATTCGATTGATGTCTCGGGTATAAGTAGAGAGTTATTGAGCTGTCTATCTATTAACGAGTTGAAGAACCCTCCCCCATAGTCCTCTTTGTTGATCACGGAGTAATCTATTATTTTATCCGCTAACTCTGAGAAGGAAAGCTGTAAGCAGGGTGTCCCTATAAATGTCGGTACTGAGGTGAAGTCTCTTTTTACGTTAGTTAAGTACATCGAGATTTGAATCTCCTAGATCTTCGTTTGCTGATTGGTAATGTGCATAAGTTGCGTTTATCTTGGCTATGAAATCTTCTAGTTTGAACTTCCTTGTTCTTGCAGTTTCCCGATCTAGCGACGCTACAGTATCGTTATACAAGCCTTCATCAAAAGTATATAGTGTCAGTGTGTATTTTTTAGAGGCTGTTTGTGTTTCGGAGTTTGCTGTAGTGAAGTCGCTTAAATCTGTATGATTTTCAGAAATTAAAGAATCCTCTAAATCAGATGAATCATAAGATAAATCTGAACCCTCAAGCATATCTAAATCTAACATATCATAGGGTAGTATATCTGATAAGTATTCAGACGAATTAGTCTGTAGTAGCTCAGTTAGCAAAGAGTCTAGCTTAGAGCTGTCGTTATTAAAGCGTATTTCGTTTGTCTGTAATGCTACTTTTTTAGCTGTAGCTAGATCAACTTCCCCTAAATTACATACGGGAGCTTCTGTATGCCCTAATTCTTGCAAAGCTACTAATCTATGATTACCATTAACTACTTCAAGTTTTAATTTACCCTTAGAATCTTTTACTTCACGAACGATTAAGTTCTGAACACACCCATTTTCTTCTATGCTCTTTTTAAGCTGAGTCATATATTTTTCATTGTCTTCTTTGTAGTTCCATTCAGCCTTAATTAACTGATCTAAAGGTACATAAGCGTATCCGTTAGCTACTCTACCCTCTGTTAAGCTCATCTGCACTGCCCTTTCCGACATTATTTTTCCATTGACCCTCTTACTTCGCATATCTCTCCGTATAGTGAGCTTTTATAAGCCCTAGATAACTGACTATCGACTAGCTTATCTGCTTGATGATATAGCTGTTTGAGGACTCTGATCTTTGCTAGCTTTGTTAAGCTCTCTTTGTACTCTTTTAGCTTTTTTCTATCGTCGTATAAGTTAGAGACTATTCTGGAGACCGATATTCCAATCCCTGTGATTGTTACTTTAGATGATTCTCTCAACTTCTTAATCACTCTGCATTGTATGTAGTAGTGAGGGACTCGTCTTAGTTTCGCTACTGCATAAGAACTTGGAGTGAGTGAGTTGTACACCTCTTCTTCGGAGTCAAATGTTTGCATCTTTTCTATACCCAATAATTATACCAACGCCCATATAAAAAGTCAAGGGGTCAAGTTAATATATATTTATATATTTGTGAGTTTGTATAGATACTTTATACCCTTTTTTCTTAGCATAGTCTATGCACAGATTTGTAGCCTTCTCTGATTGTGAGATGGGTTGTAGCCATATTGGAGTTTCGTGTCTAAATCTATGTGTAGCTAAAAACTCTTCTAAGTTCTCTAAATCCCTAAGAGACCCTACAGGCATTTTAATCTCATCTATTAAATTACACATAGAAGGATTAAAGGACTTTCCGCCCGCCATTCCTATTTTCGGAGAGAGGGTTATAAAGCAGTTTTGTCTTAGATACGCATACGTTTTATCTAACAGCTTAGACGTTCCGCTTGTCTCTATTTGTATTCTAGGTCTATAAGTAGCAGATCTACAGCTCTTTATTCCCTCTATAATGCTGATTAAAGAGTCTTGATGCTGAGGATCTTCTTGTAGAGGCTCACCGCCTGTTATTACAAAGTGCGATATTTTAGATGTATCTGAGTTTGCTACTCTACCTGCTAAGTCTTTCCCAAACTTATTCTCATACTGCCACTCTACTTGTATAGCTAACTTCTCTCTATTCAGTACGCTTAGTAGATCTTCATAGGTATTCACTGAGATGATATTTTGAGGCTGGGTATTGCTATCCCAAACATCCCAACTAAACTTAGTGTCACAAAAACTACATCCTACCCCACACCCTTGAGTTCTAATGAATATCGCAGGGGTTCCCGTAAATGTAGCTTCGCCTTGTATCGTTTCAAATATCTCTGTTAAGTACATTATTATTTTCTCCCTAGAAATATCGCTGAATTAGAGCCATGCTCAAATACTTCTACTGAATCTAAGCGGACGTTTGTTTTATATTTATCATTGTATTTGGGTAAAATTACTGTGTTTATATGGTCGTAGGCATATTCTGCAAAAGCTTCACACCCTACTTTAGGGAAAATTACTACTTTAGCTAAACCTAAGTTTTCTAACTCTAATATCTTCCCTAGCTTAGTATCAGACTTAGAGACTGCTAATGTGTGATCGAAAGTCTCTTTTAAGAATGCTTTAACGTCCTTTAACTCCCCAAAAGAAATTACCCAATTTCTATGATCCAGCGTATCGGACGTGAATGTAATCTTAAATCCTAAAGCGTATCCGTGTAATAAGCTACAGTGATCGGGGGATGCTTTTTCTTGTCTGAAGCAACAAGAAAAGCCGAGATCGTTTCCGTATGTTTTAACAACTGCGTAAGACATATTATGCTTGTTCCTATTTTTTTTGAGTATTGCTTATTGCGAGAAGTAGGTCATTCGTAAATTGACCCCACCCACTTATTTTACTATTTTGTTTCAGTAGATCAGGCAACTGTCCCCAGTTATCTAGCTCTATCAAAGACCCTAACCCCTTACCTCTATGCTTCTTCAAGACTTTATAGCCTTTATCTTCTTTACAGATGACTACAGTTTTACATAAAGCTAATGCTTCTAAGCACACCATGCCGTAAGTCTCTTGTACGCTAGGAAGAACTACGATGTCTATAGATCTAAGCCATGCAAAGTATTCAGGTCTATTCATCATGTGCATATTATCTTCCCCGCTTCTAGGGAGTTTTATCTCTAAATTGTAGCTGTCTTTAAGCTCATGTATTACTGTAGAGCCTTTCTCATCACACTGTCGAGATACATACCCAACGACTAAATCGGGGGACTTTCCTGTTCCACAATAATTATCTATAACATCTACGGGAAACGGAATCACTTTAGCTTTCTCAATCATAGCACTTGCTGACGATAAGCCTATAGCCTTCTCTAAGTACCTGTAACACATATCTCTATGCTCTAAAGTAGCGAATATGGGTATTACATTTTCTCTAATGATGTCATAGACTTGACCTAAAGCTAACGATCTAGCCTCTTCGCTCTTTGTCAAAGCATCGTTTTCATCCCATAATCCTGAATGATATAGCACATAATGAGTAGGTAAGTTATTGGGCATCCCCACTGCCCGCCGTAAGTAAAGATCATCTATTGATCCTATAAGCGAATATAGCCCATCTAAGTGTATGAAATTATCTGTGCTTGTGTATGCTGAACCCGTACCTTGTTTTACGTCTAGTAGCTCATGTAAGCACTCTAACTTATGGTTTATGTATTCTTCTATAGGCAAAAAAGCATCCCCCGCAATTAAGGGTTTATGGTACTCCGCTTTTGCCCCTAAAGGAGTGAAGTTTTCTTTTATTGTTTCTGATCCATGAACATAAGAGAACCAGTCAGAAGTGTACCTAGAATCTACAGGTAAAATCGGTATGATGTAATTTACCATAAGTTTAGTCCTTTTTATGCTTTTAGTATACTATGTGTAATCTCTCGTGAATGTTGTCTCTGAACCACATTCTCCATCTTCTGATACTTCGATCTTAAATATAGAATAACCTACATCACTCAGAGAGTTCTTCAAGAATCTAGCGATAGACTCACAAGACTCTTCTCTTGGCTCATCAAAGTATCCGTTCATAGCCAGTTTGCAATCTTTTAGTAATGTATGAAACTCTACTTGCCTATTAGAGTGAGATACTCTAGCCCAAACCTTAAACTTAAATAAGTGTCTGTGGTACTGATCTAAGTACGCTACTTCGTGGGGAGCATTCTCCCATCTATGAAATCCCTCTAGGCTGAATGTAACCCAAATAGTTTCAGACTCGACATCACTTTTAAATTGATTTATCATCTTATCGTCCTCCTCCGCCCATTCTCTCTACCCTCCGTGCGTGTACTGCATTAACATAGTTTTCGTAAGCTTTTATAACCCGTGTATTGTACTTGATCCTAGTCGTAAATCCGAGAGGGCATCTGTCTACGCCTGACTCCCTACGCTCTGTGGGTTGACACTGTATACCCCTTACTGGATCTATCCTTAACTTGTTCCCAAAAGCCGTGTACTGAGCTAAGCTAGAAGCGTCTACGCTATCGGGGAAGCATCTTATAATCAAGTCGTGCCTAGAACATCCTAGAATGTGTATCTTAGTCTCTTCAGGTATGAGATTTCTAATTGTTTTGTAGATCTTAATAAAGTCTTCTCTGCCTTCTTTCGTTAGCATAGGTAAGCCTAAAGACGATATAGAGATGTAATTGTCTGAAGCTTCTGTAATTTCTTGGATTAAGCTTGCAGACATATCAGGTCTAATTATTCCCGCAACGGGTACACCGTTTGCTTTCATTCGGGCTGTATTTTCTAACCACTGAGAATATCTGCCTTGATCTACAGTCATTACGACGTTGTAGTAGTCTTTGTTTCTATGGTAGTAGTCGCACAAGTCGTCAACCTCTACCATCTTCCCATGCTTTCTAGCTGTGAATACCCCCGAGTCTAGCATAAATCTAAAGTCAAACCCTTCAGGTATATTAGAGCTTTCAAGTATTTTTAAAATGTAGGGGTCTACCCCCGATACGGCATCTTTTCTGTTCCAGTACGAAAGCAGGTTGCTTATTCCTGCTTCTAAGCAGTGAGTTATTACATTTGGATCCCAACTGCTTGAATAGTATTTAAACATTGATAGTCTCATCTAACTTTTCTGAGTTTTCTACACTCTCTGTAGATACCGATTGTTCGGGATTGTAGTCTTGGTGAGCTTTTAAAACTCGTAGCAAGTCATCCATACTGAAAGTAATTTTTCCGACGTTTTTCTGTATGCCTAATGCGTGAAATACGACTCTTATCTCTTCTAAAGTAAATGACTCTTCTGTGTATAGAGATAGGTTATATTGAGAAACGGAAGGGGTATAGTTTTCAGTTTCGTAAGTCTTGTCTACGTCTTGGGACTCGTCGAATAAATACGCATCGTCTACAGATATATCTAAAGAAACGTCTGATAGCATTTCCATAACAGAATCGAGTTCTTGCTGTTTAAATGGCAAGAAAGACAACGTGTCCGCTGTACCCTCTTCACTGCTTAAAATATCCATAAGTAAGCTGTCGAGCTTAGATCTATCAGTAGCAAACCTAGTCTCATTAGTTGAGATGGCTATTTGTTTTGCTTTTTCGAGAGAGATTTTGCCTAAGTTATAACAGTGTACTTTGTTATACCCTAAAGTAGTGAATGCTTCTAGCCTATGATTACCGTTTACGACTTCGTATAAGCCATCATCAAGCTCTCGAATAATGATCGACTCAACTTGACCATTGTTTTTGATATTAGATACAAGCTTTTTCATAAGCTGTGCATCCTGTTTTTTGTAGTTCCATTCAGCTGATACTAATTTCTCTGGGTTAATATCTGCCCACCCAATAGGTAATGATGCTGTCATTATATAGCTCCCCACTATGTTTATATTTTCTACGACCGTATACTTGTTAAGAACTCGTCTTTAAGCCCTTGATTTTCTTTTACTTCGTCTGATACTTTACTTGTGACTGTAGTGCTACTCGTATTGTTTACGCCCCTCCAACTCATGCAAGTATGTATAGCTTCGATATGTACGATCAAGGCGGAAGGATTCAGTATTTGGATAAGGTACTCAAAGATCTGAGAAGTAAGCTCTTCCTGTATTTGAGGTCTACGAGCATAGTAATCGACTATACGAGCAAACTTAGATAGCCCTAATGTATTTTCTTTTGGGATGTACCCGATATGACACTTACCTAAAATAGGGGCGAAGTGATGGCTACACATAGATTTAAGTTCTATGTTCTTTACAACGACTAACTGATCTGCTTTCCCTACGTTTGGGAACACAGTTATTTTAGGGGGGTCTGTAAATCTTCCTGCACACACTTCATGTAAGTACATTTTAGACATACGCTTAGCTGTTTCATTAGTGTTATGATCTTGTGCTGTGTCTATTTCTAGCACGTCCAGCACTCTCTGAAACGCTGATTCAAGCTCTCTTAGCTTATACCCTGTTTCGCTCTGTTTTAGCACTCGTAGATGCTCATTTGATTTATTTGGCATTCTGAGGTTCCTTCGCAACTAAAGGCGTAAAATACTCTAACATCCCAAAAACAGCTATTGAGTGCAAGTCTGCGGGGTCTTTACCCATCTGTTCATATAGTTTAGGGGATAGTCGGGATGCGTTTGCTTGGTTTATTTTTATTGATAGTTCAGGAGGGAGTCGTTTAAACTTGCTAGCCATAGCTATAGCTTTTGTATAGTCGCCCACTAGCATCGCTTCTCTTATTTTTTCTGTCTTAGTTGTTTGTAGCATCAACGAATCTTTCAAAGTTATATGAATGAGTTTATATACTTAAGTTTAGCACATTGTGTATAAAAAGTAAATAGTTTTTACAATGATTTGAACAACTAAACAAACTCTCCGTCTTCCTCAAAATCGTCATCTTCATAATCTTCATAGTCCGCATTTTCTTCCATTCTAGCTTTAGCGAACGGGTTAGCTAATATCATCATAGCCTCCCTACTCTGTAATGCGTTTGAGACTGCTCCACACACTGCGTCGGCTAAATCCTTTGATCCGCTAGGTAAGTGGTCTATCTTTACTTTAGATCCCGCTGTAAGCTCTACAAGCTGTGTAAGCTCTTTTAGAAGTATCTCATTGTAGGGTAGACGTACACGCCCTTCATATATAGCAGTTCTCAAGTTTTGATAGTGTACTGGGTCTCTGTCTACAGATAAAGTCTCTGCTATAATCCCTTCGCCTCTTAAGATAGTCAACGATTCAAGACTTTGATAACTATCATAAGTTACTTTTCCTATCGTTAAGCCTTGATCTCGTTTTAGTTTCGTGATTAGTTTTCTAGGCTTAGAAATATCTACAGGGTATACTTGTGAAGGCTCTATGCTGTACACATAATCGACCGTTATTATCGGCTTCATCTCTCCGCCTACACCCTTAACCCCCGAAACGTGTGCCATTGCTTGAGCTGTTCTATCCCCTGTATGGGATAAGTCAGTATGAAAGTATCTAGGTAATTGTTTGTTAGGGATTTCACCGCAGATGACAGGGTAGTGATGCCCCCCTTCTGTGTAGACTTGAACGACATAGTTATCTACTTCTGAAAGTTTAGGGAGCGTGTAGTCTATGCACTCGTATAGACGACTAGGAAGAGTTAGGTAAGACGAACTTCCCGCTGTCGTTATCCCCGCGTGATCTCGTTGTGCTGTAAGGGGATTTGTTTCAAATGAAAGTCTGTATTCGTTAGGAATATCTACGACGATAGAATCTTTAACCCCGTCTTCATCATCTTCTAGTATCTTGGGTTCTACTGTTTTGCTACCGCATTGAAATCTAAATGTACCTGTCGTAAATAGATTTTTAGGGGCGACTTCCCATTTTGTTTTTCGTCTATATCGCCAAACTAAGTTCGACTTTGTAGCCTTTAAAGAATTGTGTACCCCCTCAATAAAGTCCTCTTCATAGTTGGGTGAAGAGCATAAATCTATTCCCCCAAAAGATAAGGAGTCTGTAATAAATCGAGACTCATATCGTTTTCTCATAGTGTCGAATAATTTATCCGCGTGGTTAAATCGTCTTTCTCCATGATCCGCCCGTCTTGATTCTTCTACAACATCAAAGAAGTTCGCCTCATCTATAACGCCGTAAACGATAGCTAAAGACAATAAAGCACTCGGTTCTAGTGAGTGTGCCATCATTAGCTCGATATTGTTAGAAAGCTGAATACTCGTTGTCTTTTCTTTTTTATATGTCACTGTCTCTTTGAAGAAGGGGATCTCTTTAAATAGTTGGTAAATGGGTTTATAGATTTGGGTCTCAGTAATGGAAGGTTTAGCACTGATCAAATAAATGAGCATGGGAAAGTTAGAGTCTAACCCTTTATAGATAAAGTGAGGCGTATTAAAACAACATAATGTAGTTAAGATGAATAAGGCTTTAGTTACGACACAGTAAGACTTACCCGTACCTAATGTACTGTTATTGATGTCGATAGCGGGCATAGGAACGCCTGACATAATATGCGGGCAAGAGATGGCAATATCTTTTCTAACTTCTTCCCAAAAGTTAAGTCTTCCCCCTAAATACTCGTCGTTGTCTATAAACTCGTCTATTGTGGGAGGTATTCTATTTGCTAGCATTAGCATCTTAAAGTAGTCGGCATTATCGTGATCGAGTAGTTGCTTAAACGCATATTCACAATATCTAGCAGTCTGTATGTTTCCGTAAGCTTCATTAAAGTTTATTTGACGCTCTAATTCATTTAGCATCTTTATTCTATTAGCTTCTGTAGAGTTACGCACAGTGCTTAACAAAAGATCTAAGTCTTTTGAGAATCTATTGTTTTTCCTCACTGTTTTGTTTTTCCCCTATCCCTTCTTTGACTACCGCTTTAAGTATATCAAATACACGAGAAGCTTCTATCTGCCCTTGAGTCAATCCCGTATCTCCAACAGGCTTGTGCTTAGAGATCAACTCTAAGTTTCTTTGACCTGTCTTTACTACTTCGTTCATGGTGAGTATAGCATCTTTTTGGGACTTAGAAAGCCCCCCACTCTTCTTAGATTCTTTCATATCAGTAGCTATATTAGAAAATAGATTTACTGCTACATGGTCTAAATAGGATTGAGAACGCTGTAACGCTCCACATACATCGTATGTCTTAGCTTCATTTTTTATTTTGTGTTCGATAATTTCAAAAAGTAATTGCGTAAAATCGTAATCTAACCCTAAACCCTTCGATACTAATAAAGGCTTAAGACCTTTCAATCTTTGATCAGCTACTTTATCTAACAAGTTATGCAAGCACACAATGTCGCCATGCTCATCTCTCAGCTTAAGCGTTGCTTGTCTGACCCCTTGCTGTTGCTTAGAGAGTGCATCATCAGTAGCTAACTTTTCAGCATCTATAAAATCTTCACACAGTTTTGTACAGATCTCAGCAGTCTCGGGGGATTGTCTATCTCCATAGATACTATCAACTAAAGCACTCGATATTTGAGTGATTCTAGGGTATCTATAGGTTCTGTTTGTGGGTGTTAATTTTGAAGGTTTTTTAGGTTTGTTATTGAAGTGGAACATTGTAGCCTCTCAAAAGGGTTGGGCAGGCTATCAACGTAGCCCACCCAAGTTTGTTTTTTGTGTATTGTAGCTTTATTATACTACAAGAGGTTGAGATGCAATATCAGCACGATCTTCTACAGTAAGTCTTTCTTCGTAGTGGATGTCGACATTGAAACGACGCTCTACCGCTTCTAGGATTTCTGTAAGCGATCCTGTTGTAAATACACTCTCAGCATCCGAGCCGTTAATGTAGTTCTCACAGAGCTGTACAAGCACCATAGAATCAAGACGGTTGTCGGTAGAGATGTTCATAGGAGACGCATCGGCAATCAACTGTTTAGCTTGCTCAAATACTTGCACTTCTTCAGGGAAGAGCTTAATCTTAACAGCCGTCATATTGATAGCTTGTACTTCATTCACAGGCTTGATTTTCTCATCAGTAAACGAAGAGTCTTGGTCAAAGTCTTCTTTAAGAGATTCTTTGAACTTCTCTAAATCTTCAACACTCGAAATCGCTCTAGCTCTCTCTAACAAGACATCAGCATTCTCATTAGAGATGTGATTCACCATAGCATATAAACGAGTAATACCTAAATTACCTGCTTGCTCTACTGTAACGCCCGCAGAAGAGAACGCTACATAAACTTGCATATCTCGATACAATTTTACTTTTTTATATTCTGTAATGCCTGTTTCTTCATTTGTGAGCCAGTCTAAGAATGTAGGAGTCCCAAACTTTGTGTAGCCCTTCTCTTTCGCCCACTCGATATGTTCGCCATTCTCTAAAGCCCCTACTAAGGCTCCTCCGAAAGCGAAAGCAGATTGGTTTTTCTGTTCAAGCATTGCTTTACCGACAGCTAACCATGACCCTTTTTCTTTACGCAAGTCTGTCATGTATTGCTCTTCTACACGATGCAAAGCTTCTACTCTATCTGTCCCTTTAATCTTACGAGAATAGAGATCGGATACGGCGTGTTCTACATCACTTTGAGCATCATTTTCAGGAGTAGAGAAGAACGTATGTTTAGCTAAACTCCACAAGCCTTCAATAGTTGAAAACTTAGATTCTAAGTCTTTTACTTTCTTAGGGTTGCCTAACGACTCAGGAGACACAGCTTCAAACGTAACTTCACTAGACGTTGATTTTTGAAATCCAACAATGATAGAATCTTCATTGATTGTCTCTACTGCATATACTCCACAACCAGTCACTAATTTTTGTTTTTTATTCAAAACAGTGTTTTCGCCGTAGCCCACAAACGTGTAGCATTTACCAATTTCGATAGCTTGTTTAGTTGTACCTTGAGCTAAATCTGCTACTGCACCCTCTAAAGACGATTCATCTACATTAGCTTCAACAGTTCCAGTAATTAAAGTTGCATGTGTCAGGTCGATAGTGACCTCCGTACTATTTTCAATTTTAGTACTTTTTTTCTTCTTAGACATTGTATGTCTCCTGTATACGTTATTGATTAAGGTAAAGAGCCTTGACTTTTTTAAGTCGTTCTCTGTTCGTATTCTAATATATTAAACTTATAAAGTCAATAGTTTTTAATCCCATTTTAAAAAGCTTAATGAAATTAGATGTTTTCTATGACGATATACTAAATCTATATAGTAAGGATTCAAGCTTTTGATCTTAGTGTCTTTTGTAGTTCTGCGTTTGTGGGGATGTAACAGTACAAGCCATTTTTAGGAAACTTAACAGATTTTAAATATAGTTGGAACTTATCGTACAAACTATCAATATCTTCTATGCCTGATTCAAGAGTTCTACTACTACCCTTGTAAGAGGATAAAGAAACTAATTGCCCTCTCTCTATTGAACTCATTACAGAATTGTATAGAGAATCAGATAAGCCCTTTTCGTTAAATATAAAAGACTCATTTCTATAAGCAATGAACTTGTCACAACTTAATATGTGCATTGCTAAATTGATGTACTCTCTAAAACTTACAATCTTCCCTCTATTAGTTTTTATGTATCTCTCTAATAATGATCTACAAAATGTAGAGAGCTTACACGCCCTCCAAGTATCTACTGTTTTAGTTGCGTACATAAAAGAGTGATCTGAGAGGGGGGATATTCCCCCAACACGCTTTAAAAAGTCAACCGCTGTACTTTTTTTTGTCATTTTTTTATCTGCCTTTGTAGTTTAAGATGAGCTTGAGTTAAGTATAGCAGACTGTAAAGCGTTGTCAAGTCTGGGTTTTAGCGAAAACCGCAACTATAATGTCATAGACTAGAACTAGCAATTATATCTGAGACTCTTCCCCATGTATCTTCAGTTTATCTATGTCTCGTCTATATAAAGATATTGAGCATGACTTCTTTGTATTATAACTTTTAGATTACCGACGCTCCGCTTTTTCAAAAAAATCCAACGGGAAATACATTGAAAAGATTAAAACGAGTAAATTAAACAGAGAATAAGAAAAAGAGTTGAAGCAACTCTCAAAGGGTTAGAGTTTCGCTCGGCGGGCTTGACTTTATGTATTTAATATGTTATTATGAATCATATACAGACGTTTTAAATAAGTACTTGCTTTTTTGTTTCTTGTGTTGTATTATGACTATACGTTCAAGGAAACTAAGACAAGAAATACTATATTATTTTAAGATTTTGTCTTGTAGTATCTTGTCTTAGTTTCTTTGAACGGTAACTGAGCAATGTGCTACAAGACTCCTTTTTTTATGTCTTGTGTCGCTAACGAGCTTAAAGAAGGAACTACTACGATGTTTAAACAGATTGAAGGATTAGGTAAACGCCCCGCTCACTATAAAGTAGGGGTTAGGGAGATTAAAATTAAGGCAGATAATGGGGCTGTTTACAACTTCGATAAATCTATGTCTAAAGAGTATGTCGCTTTTCGTTCAGGGGTTTTCGGTAAATCTATTACTAAGACTGTCGTAGATGGGGTAGGCGGAGAAATGACTTCTGCGTTTGTAGAAGAGTTTAAGCTTATGATGCTCTACGTCCTTGCTGTTAAGCCTGACCAGTTTAGAGAGTTAATAGCTAATGTCAGAAATCAGAGAGAAGGATACCTAACGATGTATGACTTCTACACTGCGTTATTGGGTTTAGGTGCTGATGCTTTCTACTTTAGATTCAATTTGTGGGGGCAGAGATGGGCTACCCTGTTTGAAGATACTGAATTGAGTATTTCAGACTCTAACCCTAGAGTACTGAGCCGTGCAGGGCGTAAAATGGGTATTCCTTATGCGGGAAGACCTCGGCATTTGAGCATCCACCACCTCTTCAATCTTAGAGAGCGTCACGTATTGAGATCTGCTTATTGGTCTACAATAGGGACTGGAAAGTTATTAGGGTATTCTATCGACAAAGCATCTATTATGGAGATGGCGTGGAAACCGCTAACTATGGGGAATACGAACCCGAACTACCCAGTCTATCGTACTAAGATTGAGTCATTACTAGATAATGCAGAGAAGCACACTCCAAGAATACTAAGAAGAGTGAGTACTGTTGAATCGCAAGCGTTGAAAGAGAAGGGTTGGGAATCCGCTTGGTTTGAGGGGATCTCTCCAAATAGAAAGAATAACTACTGCCAGTATATTCCTTCATGCTTAGATGAATACAGATCAGTTCAAAGACTTAGACATTCTATCGTAGATTTAACAGATAATATGATTAGCTTCTACAAAACAGACAGTCATGCCCCTGAGACTCATGTACTGTTTGACTACAGCCACTTGTATTTTAATCTAGGTAAGCAACTCTTCAAACGCCCTGAATACGGGCATAACGAGCTTATACGCCCCTCTAAATGGAAAGATACGCTCAAAGGCGTAGACCATAAAACAGTAGATAAGATTTATACGGCTGTAGAAAGCGTTGGGGGATTTGTAATGCCTTGCCCGTGGCATGAAGACGAGATTTTAGCATCTGCCATTGATTTCTTATCTGCTAATAAGCCATGGTTAGACTTATTTTATAGACGTGAGACGCTAGGGAAGCGGGACAGAGAAGTCTTTAATATCAAACACGATGAGCTTCTACAGTCACAAGCATATTACTCTGAGCTTAATGTAGCTTACGAAGACGAAGATTATTTTTCTGAAAGCTTAGCAGAGCCTATATACTCTCGCTACTGCAACTTCTTTAATGCCTCTAAAGTGCCTATGTTATTAGGTACTTCCCCAATAGTCGCTAAGCGTAGGGAGGTTTGGGCGTTACTTGCCCGATCTGTTGAGCATTTTACTAGATATATGCTCTCTAATACTTCAAAGCTTTTGAACAATTTACACAATCTTCCACAGTTATTGCAAGGTCTAGTCACTACAATCTCAGCAACCGAGAAGCTCACACAGTTAAACAATATAAGTATCTTAAGGAGATTACTAGATGGAGTTCAAAGCCAAGAAGAACGGGACTCAGAAGGGTTACAGAAGAGAATCGAAGAGTGTGAAAGCCGAACCTTTCTCGAAGGTCGTTCTATCCGAGAAGCCCTCGCATACGCACGAGAAAACTTGGCATACTATGAGGGGACTGGACTTGCCTCAGCAGGATGTTGAGAAGCATTCTTTAGTTGATCACATAGATTTAGAAGAAGTAAAAACTAAGCTAAGACTTATGGGCTACGGTGATCTACCTGAGTATTTAGGTGAGCAATTTGTAAACTCATTTCTCCCCCTCTTACTTGATAGAGTAGATTACTCAGACCCTAAAGCTGTCCCTATTGAGTCTTTTATTGCAAGCATAGGAGTCATTATGACTCATTCAAAGCGTAGTAATAGACGGACAGGCAAGTACTTCTATACAAATACAGAGATTAAACGATTAGCAGGAAAATATAGAGCTAACTTCTCAGAATGCTTGTCTATCTATAAAAAAGCGGGATATACGTTTTGGTCTTTATTTGACTTCGTTTGTGGGTATCAATTTTCCCATTACTTGTATAGCATTCAGTTTCATGGACGTAGTTTTTATCCACTCAATAAAGGCTATATAACTTTGATGAGAGAATACTTACGCTTACAGCTTACAGACACTATGCCTGACTTTGAACCTCGACCTAAGTTCTGTAGTCTTAACCCACACTTACATATCTTTGATACGACAGAAATACAGTTAGACCTACTTTTTGACCCTGAGTATGTAAGACGACTTACAGCAAATCTACCGTACTTCAATAAACTTAACCCAAAAACATTGTCTATCTATCAAACAACGTCACTTAAAGGTAATGATTTAAAAGCATTCATCATAGAGAATACAAACATAGAACACTATGCAAAGCCTCAAGTACCGTTTCATAGAACGATAAGAGATTCTTTCGTCTCTGAGTGTATTATTCCTTACGTCGATGAACAATACTTAGATGAAACTAGATCTATAGAACTAGACCATTTAAAAGAAAGACTTTCTACGGCGATAGAAAAAGCAAACAGTGCTGAAAAGCCTTTGCACAATATGATTTTCTTAGATGTTTCATAATATCTATTAGCTTGACAAAATTATTTCAATACTCTATAATGAGTACATAGATTGTTTACTTGACTTTTTAAGTATTACAATCTCGTTATTTTATTTAATGTTTAGGAGCAGGTGATGAGCTTACATTCGATTAACAAGCATTTTTTTGACAATGATATTTTCGTAGCAATCAAGACAAGAGAGCATCAATCTATTGAAGAGCAATTGTTTGAGCGGGTGAAGAGTATAAACGATGTCGTATTTAAAACAAGTGGATCTAAAGTAGATTTTGTTGTTTATGCTAATGGTTGGTTTAGAATGACCGAGAACCATTTTAAAAAAGATACTTACATTGAAGCCTTAAGCCTACGTCAAACCTCAGACATATACCCAACTAAAAACATAAGCCAAGATTTAAAAGATGAAGCTGATTATTTAATGTCTCACCCTCAAGGCACTGCCAATGATGGTGCATCTGCATTGCTCGCAGGCGTACAGCCTACAGGATCAAATGCGTCTTCGGGGGTTAAAAGACCCATTGACTTGTCTGTAGATACTATCTATCTAATCCCTTGGGCTAGCAAAGACATTGATAATGCAGTAATAGAGAGATCTCTTGCTAACCTTCATAGTATTATTTCGGGGTCTAGTCGTGTGTATGGAGGTAAAAAAGTACCGTGCAAGCACTTGTTCGTATTTTTAATGGCGGAAGATGAAACATTGCCCGCAAAGATCGGTGAGCGTTTCTCTATAATTACTACAGATTTATGCAGTGATGAAGAGCGTAAAGCGTTAGCTGAGAGCTTATTATTTAACAAAGCTCTCGTAGATAATACGCTTAAAAAAGTAGATATGGGTTTAAAGGATAAAGAGACTCCTAAAGCTAGAGAGGCTACTCTAAAAGCTGTAAAATTAGCTTTGCTAGATATGAAGGCGGGTCTTAAGGGGGATATGTTATTAGATAAAGTTGTCAGAGCTACACGAGGCATGACGACTAAAGAACTCAAAATCACTATAAGTACTTTGAGGTGGATTATTACTTCTCAGATTCACCCCAATAATACCCCCATGTCTATTACTTCAGCCCAAGACATCGTAGATTTTGTACAAAAAGAAAAAATCTCGATCGTAAACAAGTGTAGTGCTTTAATGTTTATGAAGAGTCAAGACTCGTCAGATGTTGGGGGTCTAGGAGAGATTAAGAAGTTTATCGAACGTAAAAAACATTGCTACAGTCCTGAAGCAGGTAAGTTTGGATTGTCTCGACCCAAAGGTATCACTGTTGCGGGTATCTCAGGTACGGGTAAGAGTTTGATCGCTACTGTATTATCTAAAGAATTAGGTATCCCTGCTGTTCGATTAGATGTGAGTAAGCTCTTTGATAAGCACGTTGGATCTAGTGAAAGCAATACAGGCAAAGCTTTAGAGATGATTAAAGAACTTGCCCCTATCGTCGTATTCGTAGATGAAGTAGAAAAAGCGTTTGCGGGTATTGGGTCTAGTGGGGATAGTGGTGTTGGGACTAAAGTCTTCGGTAGCTTCTTGACTGCTATGCAAGAGAATAACGACTTAGGTATATTTTGGGTATTCTCTGCTAACGACATCTCAGGACTCCCTACAGAGTTGACTCGTAAAGGGCGTATTGATGAAGTCTTCGGTGTAGGGTTCCCTACTCGATCAGAAGTTTTAGAAGTGCTTAAAATCCACTTACGCAAGCGTAAGTATGACCCTGAAAAGCTTTCTTCAAATATGCTTAACGCTATTGTAGAATTATTGACAGTCCCTAATAAGTTTGTACCTGCTGAGATTGAGCATATCGTAGAGGAAGCGATGCTGACTAGCTTTATTGACAATCGTAGCGAATTACAGCTTGAAGACTTTAGAGACGCTATCTTAAGCACTAAGCCTATCTCTGTTACAAGCAAAGAAAAGTGTGAAGAGATCATTAGATGGATTACGACTCACGCTCGACCTGCAAGTAAGGAAGTAGGTGTAATCAGCTCTAATCTTATCCCACTCACCGATCTTATCGTTGAAGATGAAGATACTGATATGTTCCCACAAGGTGCTATTTAAAATTGCTTGACAATTTAAACATTATACTTTATAATAGAAGAATACAGCTTAAGAATAAGCAACTATGCAGTAAAGGTAATTAACTGTGATTCCATATAGCACATTCGATACTCTAAAAAGTGTATCATTCTTAGTAGGAAATACTATAGGAGTCTTGCTAGACAAGACTACAGCTAGGCAAGGGGAGCCTGTACTCATTCAAATAAAGCCTACGATTGTCTATATTAAACCCGATGGAAACAAAGGCTACTACACGCCCCCAAATAAGTTCCTTACACAAGAGCTTAAAGCAAAGATTACGCCTGTGTTATCTTCTCATACAGTGTCGTTATTCTGCGATGCTTGGAAGAATGAAGAGCATACTGTACGGCATAGAATGAGAGAGCGTGGGGCTGTTTATGATATTCTTGGAGATATTTCAATCCCCATGCACTCTATGACGCTATCTATCAAGTCCCCTGTGTACATTATTCATAGAATCAGCATTGTAAGAAAAAACAAGAATCTATCTGCTATAAGCGTTCTCAAAAGTCGTACCCCTTTTTCTAGCATGACAGAAGGATCTCAGTATACGATCGTCACGCGGTGTAGTAACTCTGATGACTTTAAGATACTTGCAGGGTATAAAGTAGGGCTTATGAGAGACCTTACTGCTAATGTTAGGAAGTCAGAGGATACTCTTGTTACTAAGTTTGGGGGCATTCAGGGACGATTTGTTTCTTACGATACAGCCCGCAAAGAGAGACTAATTCTACCTAATGGGGGACAATACATTACAGACCCCTCAGAGATTCCGTTCTTACACGCACATATCATAGACAATAGAGAGAAGCTCGAAGTCACCCCCGATATGTTTAATGAGTCAGTTAGCAGTGCTAAAGCTAAATCTACTGTTGATGAAGCAATTATCAATCCTTTACTGTTTAGCGATAGCCCTACTAAGTCTCGCAAGAAAAAACCTAAAGAAGAAGATACCGACAGCTTCTTCCCTATGTTAATGTCGGATAATGGAGTGTATTAACTATGAGTCATACAACTACTTTTAGTGACCTTAAAATCACTAATGTAATAGCCCTTCAAAATGCTGTAGCTTTGTTGAGGAACTTATTTAACATCAACTGTGAATTATTAGTGAATGAAAACGCTAAAATGTATTACGCTGAACAAGCTTTGCATAACGGCAAACCTTATGATTATGTTCTAAGAATGCCTAAATCAAAGTACGATGTAGCGTTTGCTTGGGACGATACTAAAACAGAACTAAATGTATATTATGATTCGTTTGGGGGTCATGTTCGTAGAGTTCTTGGGTACAGCTCTGAAGAAATGGCGGGCTTTATGAATAAGCTAAAACAAGCTTGTGAAGCTAATGGTCTCACAGCCGTTGATGAAGCTACTGCTCAGCAAGTAGACTTATCTAAATTGCTCACAGCATATCAAGCAGGAGTAACTCTGAACGGTCTAACGGAGCAAGGGTACACAATTACGGACGATAATATCTCGTTTCAAGATGGTGTAGTAGAGTTTGAAGTTGACGTGTGCTTAGTTTAATTAGCACACGAATATATTATTAAATTAAATTATTAAAAATAAAGACTGGAGGTCATACTAATGGCAAAAATTAAGTTGTCGATTCTACCTTTAGGGTTAGGTACGATTACGAATGTTGAAGGAGTATCGGGGAGTTCTTGTACTGCGGTTACAGCAGTTTTAGATAAGGCTTTAGCTGAGATGTCTCGTACAAATAACGTAGAGCATACTCAAGAGTACTACGAGGCAGACGATAAAGAAGTCTTAGGGGAGATTGTGAGCTAAATGAGCAATACAAACGAACGCCCCCCTGTAAACAAAATTAAACAGAAAATCTTTGCATCGTTTATGGGGGTTACAAGTCTTATGCCTACAAGAGACTTAGAGCATATTACAGGCTCTGATAATCTTTTTGAGATGATGAATAATCCCGCTCTCCCTGACGTAAACTTACGCCGAGTCACTAACATAGACTTAGTAGACTCTCCCGACCCTAACGAGAGTAGAAAAGTTTGGGTATGTCGTGTAGGCGATCTGTATATGCAGAAAGACTTTTCAGGGTTAGGTAAATTAGAAACAGCTCAAACATTCTTAAAAAGATCTGATGCGATTGACTATGAGATTCAGTATATTCAAAAAGGAAATGTTGTAGTTATTGGCGATCAGTCTTATGCTTACTAGCAGTTTATATTAGAGAATTATTTGCTTGACAAGATTATTTTAGTATGTTACAGTAAGAGTAATCGAGAAACGATTAACAAAACGATAAGGAGTCACAAAGTGACAATAAACAATATAGTAAGTGAGATCAACTCACAACGATTAGAAGCGGAATTAGAGACTCTTACGAGTACTCAGGGTGCAGTGCAAGAAGTTGTAGAGGTTAAAGAGTCTGAGGAAGATTTGACTCGTAAAAACTTAGAGCTTCAAATACAAGCTATTGAAAGTATTAGATCCGACTACTTGACAGCTCTCGATAGTTATGAGAAAGCTATTGCAGATGCAGAAGCTCAATTTAAGCCTATTAAAGACCACATGGAAAGTCTAAAGACTATTGCTTTAGGTCTTTATAAGTCTTTACCCGTAACGTCCCATAAAGCTACTGAACGTTTTGGCAATGTAGTATTCAAACGTAAAGCGGGGCGTAAATCAAAGACCTACGATGTAGCCCGAGTTTATACAGCATTAGTTGGAGCTGACGGAGATACGACTAAGTTCTTCAATTCTGTATCTGTTGGTGTTACTAAAATCTCTAGCTATATGTCAGATGCGGAGCAGTTTGCTTTAGGTCTATACACTGTTAGTCAAGATATTTCTACGACGATAGAATGCGAATAATAGCACAAAATGAACAAAGAATCACTACTGCACGTTATGAATATCTTAGGTATGAAAGTTCATGCTTTTAATGGTAATTGGGCTAGTACGATTTGCCCTTTCGCTAGCGTAACTCATTCTAAAGGGTACGATAGTAAGCCTAGCTTCGGCATATCTTTTTATGATAACAAAGTCAGTGGGTATAATTGCTTCTCATGCCATCAGAAGGGAACACTAAGTAGGCTCCCTTCTGATCTTTACAGCTCTAAAGTAACTGATGATCTTATAGAGTCTGCTAAGCTTTCTAAGATGATTAGAGACTTAGAAGGGCATAACGCTAGTTCTTTAATCATAACGTGTAAAGATGTCTTACCTACAAATGATGAAGTATTTGATTCTGAGTTTACTATCAGTAAGAACCCGTTTCCCGATCCTTTCAAGTCTAAGCTTGCATCTAATTACCTACTCAGCAGAAACATAACTAAAAATGTTAGCGATTATTTAGATTTAGGATATTCCCACAAAGAACTTAGGATAGTTTTTCCGATTAAAAACTCGGAAGGTACTATTAAGGGATTCACTTCTCGTTTATGTATATCTACAGAGCAAGGACAAGTTCTTGCACATACGCTAAGTGAGATGTCTTTCTTAAAGAAGATCGTAAACACTAAGGGTCTATCTAAAGAAGTATGTGTTTTAGGGATAGAACACGTTGAGCCTAATTCTAAAATTGTTGTAGTTGAGGGATTATTTGGGTATGCTTCGTTGCAGGCTCTAAAGCTAAAACACAACTTAGCTATAAGCCCTGTCGCTACGTTAGGTAGTAGTGTTTCTGTAGATCAAGCAAAACTTATATCTTCTAAAAGCTCACAAGTCTGCCTCATGTTTGACCCCGATTCTGCGGGATTGTTAGGTACAGAGAAAGCGACTAAGCTATTCATTAACGAGATAGGCATATATCCTAGAGTGTTTGATTGGAATAGAGCTACGACTGCTGATGTAGATTATGTATCAATAGATGACTTAGAGAGGGGGGGAGTGTTAAAGAGAGAAGCGTCTAGTAACATACACGCAAGAGTATTATTTTAATTGCATACAAGTAGTATGCGTAACATCTCACGATAGGAGACAAGATAATTATGAACTTCTTTGATACAGCTATGAAACAAGCGGAAGCTTTTAACGAGCAAGCCCAACAAAACTCGGGCGGGTATGGAAGTGAACTCATTAGAAACAGCCAAATGCGTTTTGGTTTAGCGGTTCAAGGTAAAAAAGGCGATTTGGGTAGTGTTTACGACATTATCATTTTAGATCATTTTGATGCCAAGACTGTATCTAATATGCCTATGTTCTTTGAAGCTGATCTATTTGATAAACTTCAAAACATAAATACTAAGACAAGAGCGTACACATTCACTACTGATGTCGTTGATGGGAACGATCCTAAAATCTTAGAATACAATAGAGCTATTAAGCAGTTGTTAGGTAACGTAGAGCGTCTACCACAACTAAGAGGAACGTATTACTTATCTATTCTTGCGTTGAACTACCCAACGTTTGCCAAGAAAGAGGGTGAGCCTAAGACTGCACATAGACGTATGTTGCTCCCCATCTCATCTAAGAATGCTACAGATGGTAAATGGTTTCTTGCGTTACAGTCCGCTATTGAGAAGTATGGTACTCTTCGTGGGGTCAAGTTTAGACTTTCTCGGAGTTCTGAAAACACAAGCCCCAAAATTGGCACGTTCGAGATGATTCCTTCCTGTGCCTATTCTGACCATAAGCCTGTAACTATTCCCGACCCCAAAAATCCGTCTAAGAAGACTGTAGTAAAGACTACAGAACAACACGCTAAAGTTCCTGAATCTCAACTAGCGAAGTATGCGTGTACTGAGCTAGCTAAAAAAGATGGGACAGTGTACCGTAAAGCAGGAGAGAACCTTGAGCCTTTCGACTATAAGAAAGTCCTCAAGCCCGTAACTGTAGCTGATCTTAAAGAAATGTTCCCTCTTAATTTCAGTGGCGATAAGGGCGGTAATCAGACTACTGCTGATCTTTCTAGTGATGAAGCTTTAGATTTCTTGCTAAGCGAGATCGACGAGTCTCCAAGCACTGACTTCTCAGAAGATCCCGCAGAAGCTCTCGCCTTACTCGGTGAAGTCACAGAAGATACTCCTACTGTAGTCTTGTCTAATCCCGATGATCCATTCTCTACTCCCTATGTAGATGAAGACGACGAGTAAATTATAAAAAACAATAAGCTCGGGCAGGGAACTACTCTGCCCGATTATCCCCTAGAAAGGCACACTTATGTCGACTGAGCAAATAAACTCTATACATTGCGTCATCTCTGATTCTGTTTATATTATAGCGTCTAAGGGCATTGTAGATTCTTTTGTAAATAATTGCTTCAAGCACGATTTAGAGTTTGCCCCTAAATACTCCCAAACTTTCGGAAACATGGAACAGGCAGAGAACGTACAATGCTACTCTGTACATAGAGCGAATAAAGATACCTCTAACCCTGTTTATTTCGTAAAGATTCCTGTTGCTTATGGTTTAGAGTTTATTGAAAAGCTTAAAGCAAGCAAGCTGAGCATCCCTGTAACAGTATCAGATAAGCGATATAATAAAGTTCATCCCGAATTCGACAAACTTGTTCCTAAACAGATAAACTTAAGTCATCCAAAAGCTCATCCGTGCCAAAAAGTCTTAGTCCCTGCGGTAATTAAAATGCTCGAAGAGAAGTCTACGGCATTCTTAAAAGCGGGTACGGGATTAGGCAAGAGTCCTATGTCTCTGTATATTGCAAAGCATTTCAAAACAAGGACTTTAGTAGTCACTCACAGACAAAAACTTTTAAACATCTTTAAAGATACTTGTATAGACCCTAAAAACGGGTTAGGCGTATTACCTAAAGACTTAGGGTATATTTATCAAGGGGAAGAAAACTTAGAAGCCCCGATTGTCATCTCTACAATACAAAGCATTTTATCTCTTATGAAGAATAAGCCTGTAAACTACTTGCACGATATGTTTGGGTTTATTATTTTTGACGAGTGCGATACGCTAGGAGCTAAAGAGTTTTCAAGAGTCATGTCTATGATCAATGCGGGTAAAGTTCTAGGGATGACAGCTACAGTAAGTAGGGGGGACGGTCTTGAGGGCGTGTTCTTAAGCTACTTCGGAAAGAAGAATATCGTAGAAGCTAGCTCAGACGCTCTTCCTATGAAGCTCGTTGTTTCAGATGTTATAACACAACTACACCCCCAACTACTAAGCCCCCTACTCTTTGATAAAGCAATCGTAAGAAATAAGACGTTCTTAGATCATGCAGGTAAATTAGGAAAGATGCTCTATGACAAGGGAAGATATACTGTTGTCTTTGCTAAGCAAAAACGGACGCTTTTAGAGTACAAGCAGAGACTTATAGACTTAGGCGTTCCTATTCGTGATATTGGCGATTACTTTGGAGAGCCTGCCCTATCAGACGGAATACCCCCACATCTACTTTCTATCGCCGTAGAAAAAAAGCCTACAGAGTATTTTAAAGCTGTAGAGAAACACGCTAGGATAATCCTTGCTACTTATGGCATGATGAGTAGGGGTGTAAGTATCGAACACTTAGATGCGGGTATAAGTTTAACAGAAGTTTCGGATATGACTCAACCCTTTGGTAGAGTACGAAGACCACCACCTGTAGGTAAAATTAAGCCTTTAGCTATTTGGTATATATTCAGGCACACTAATATAAAACATAGTACGTCTAGGATAGGTAAGATTATAGAGAAGTGTAGGACTGATTCTAATATAATTGTTGTAGAGAAATAAAGATTATGGTAGTTGAGTTGAGAACATATCAAGCAATAGCAGATCTTCAAGACTATTCTAAGCCTAGTCAGAAATTGCGTATTATATCTTTAGAAATTATAGGCGTAGATATGATAGCTTACTTATCCGCTATCCCTCCACACCTTCGTAAGCTCATTTCTAAAGCTTACGATGAAGGCACAATACCTAAACCGATTTTCTATCGCAGTATAACATTAGACGGAGAGATTTACCCTCTCACTAATGCTTCTTGGTACGAAGTGCCTAAATCGTTAAGTAAGTCGGAATTAGCTTGTTTAGATAAATATCAGCTTATTCCTATCATTTCGATTATAGAGCTTACATCTGTTTTGACTGTAATGAAGAGAACTAAAACGTCGGAGGATATTTATCTGTCAGTAATAGCGAAGAGGTTAAGTAAAGTGTATGAGTCAGTTGCACATAATAGAAGTTCCTATAGGTCGTAGATTTGTAGGTCATACTTACAAATGCACAAGAACGTCGAATGCTTGGGTTAATAATGAGCGTATAAAGCGTGAGTATGTCCTAGCACAAGAAGAGTCTAATTTAGAACACTTAGAGTACATGGTTGAGTTCAAAGCGTTTATGGAAGAAAAGGAGATCGAGGAGATGGTTAAGAAAGAAGCGAGTAATAAAGTTACTTGGCATATCGGGTATGTAGGTACAACATCGGGTATGACGTTGAACTTGCAAAACTACGAATCCGCTAAAGCAGAGTCTTATGTTTGCTTACCTATTCCAGTAAGAATGGAGAATGGGGAGATTTCAGAAGAGCAAGTAAAAGAAGCTCACGAAAGGGCAGTAGCTCTTATTGGGACGCTACACGATTCTGTAGCTGAGCAATTAACGGCGACAGTTAATCAGGTCGTATCTAGCAGAAGAGGGGTCTAAGTATTATGATGAGTAAATTAAATGCCGAACAAGCTTACAAAGTTTTAAAGTTTATGTTCTTAGAGAGTGTTATTGATAAAGATCTAGCAGTGTTTAGAGATAAACTACTTACGAGTATATCTAAAGATGTAGTAAATACATTATGCGATTGGGATGCAAAAAAGTACTTCAACCCTGATAGCCCGATCATGGTTGACGCTATCGGAGTTATCTTAACTGGTAGTCATTCAGAACGAGAAGTAGGGAGAGCCTTATTCTCCACCCCTCTTCGTGTTCCTGCTGTAGGCTCGGCTAAGTCAGAATATGTCGGGGAAGCGATGAAAGTAAGGCATAAAACATATAATGATCAAGGCGTAGAGATGACTTCTGAAGCGTATCTATTACGAGTACGCTCTGATAAATTATACTCAGAAGAAGGAAGCCCTTACAAGTTCTCTAAAGCGACTAATAAGATCCTTAAAGATACTTTAGCGTATAAGGCTGATTTAGAGAAGTCTAAAGATGAAGCTAGAAACTTATTAAAGTATTATACAGGGAAGGCTTTTACGACGATACAGAAAGAAGACCCTTACTTGCATGATGTTATTACAGAAGTTTTAGGAACAGTCAAGAAAGAATCCCCTGTCCCCGATAATTTAGCAGACATCGTAAATGCTTCTAAGACTATTCAAGTCCCTAAACTTAAACGCTTAGAGTCTAAGAGCTAAGATCTATCAATACATACAGCACTAACTAGAAGGTTAAACACAATGGCAAAGAAAGAAGTTCTATCTACAAAGGAACACGCAAAAGCTATAGTAGATAAGATCCGTGAAAATATGTCTAATATATCAGCGTTATCCGCAAGCGATAATACGATGACGGGAAGAATACCGACAGGAATACTCCCTATAGATCGTGCATTGCATGGTGGAATATCTGAGGGTAAACTGCACATCTTCGCAGGAAATCAGCACGGCGGAAAGTCTACTACTATGATGTCTCTTGTTGGGGAGTTTCACAAAAAGTACCCCGAAAAGTTAGCTGTCTTGATAGACTCTGAGAGTGCTTTTCCTCAGAAAGAAGGAGATAAGAAATCGTGGGCAGAGCATCTAGGCATTGATTTAGAGCGTCTTATTATCTTAGATGGGGCAAACAATGCGGAAGCAGTAGCGGACGCAGTAGATGCAGTATGTCAAGACCTTACAGTTGGTCTAGTCGTCATTGATAGTATTGCTACTCTTTCTTCTACTGTATCGTTAGAAGAGTCTGCTAGCCAAGCAACTTATGCGGGGGCTTCTAAAGCAATACATAGGCTTATTTCATTTTGGGTTACTCAGAATGGTAAGCGGGTTCGTGTCGATAAACATAATAAATGCACTATGCTGTTTATCAATCAAGTGAGAGATCAGATAGGCTCTCACTTGCCTGTAAAAGTTCTCCCTAATGGTAAGCAACAGGCGTTTATTGCTTCTGATATTCTCATGTTCAGCCCAAAATCTACGAACAAAAAACTCATTACAGACCCCCATACAGGGATGGAGATTGTAGAATACTCTGAACACGTCATTAAGTTTAACAAGAATAGGGAGGGTGGATACCCTCAAGAGGTTCCTTTCATCATTAAATCTTTAGTAGATCCTGACGAAGCACATCCCCTTAAATCTAACATACACGCCCTAGTTCAATTATGCAAAGTTATGAAAGAATACTCTTTTTTGTCTGTTACGTCTGATGGGACAGTAAAAATATCGGGGTGGGATGTGAACTTCGGTAGTTGGGATACGTTTATCGAAAACTTAAAGAGTGATGAAGACTTAGTAGATTATTGCAGTAGTCTGATCATCATGGTAGACAGAATGCGAGCAGGTAAAACACCTATCCCCCCTGATGGATACTTAAGATGCGTTACTTCGGGAACAGCCCCTGAGTTCGTAAAAGAGACTGTTAATAGGCTTGGCGTTATGCGAGCAAGTAGTAACGCAATCAAGCGTAGAGACAACGGACTTAGAAAAGAGTTAGGGTACTAAGATGGAGTTCAAGAACGGGAAAAAGTACAAAAACTTAGACCCTACAAAAAGATACTCTAAAGAGCAAGAGAAATCTATCGCTAAAGAGACTCTCGGCAAAACTACGAGACGTAGCGGTGCAGGGATATTCGAGAAGGGAGATGTCATTGCTGAGAAATGGCACATAGAAGCTAAAGCGACTAAGCATGATTCATACGCTTTAAAACTAAGCGAGTGGTCTAAAGTTCAGAGACAAGCTATAGCCCACAGTAAGATTCCTTCTATGGTCGTAGATTTTATGTCTGACACGGGTACAGGTTATGATGATAGGGTAGTCTTGATTGATTACCCATCATTTATACGATTGATAGAATTAGTAAACCAAGAAAGTCGAGAGACGTAAATAATGAGCGATATTTTAAACAGACTATTGAAAAAAGGTATGGTCACTGGGGCTATTAGTAGATCTCAGTATGCAACAGTTCAAAAAGATCTCAAGTCAAATGACTTTTCAAGCTCTATAAACACTTCCGCTGAGAATACCCTTATCAATGCTATATGCTCAGGTGGAAGAACAGTAGATGTAGACGACAGAGCTGTAAGCCCTAAAGTCCACGTCTCTTCTGCTATAAAAAGTGAGTATTGCTTTTTAAAGCATCGAAAGAATGTAGAGTTAGGGATTAACGCTAGTAAGGAAGATCTACTTTCTAAGTTCAGAAAATCAGTAGAGTTTAGCACACACTTAGTTTGGAGTATGGGAAGACTATGTGAAGACTCTATTAGATCTTCTATATTAACATCAGACAAAGGTAGTCATGTTTTAGGTAAATACTCGTGCAGATGCGGAGCTTCTAGCTATGTTGGGGACTATGATAGATCTCACGATTCTTGCTTGTTATGTAATACTAAAGTCGATAAATACTTAGAGCTACCTATAGAAGTTGGGGCAATATCGGGGAGTCCTGACATTATAATGCGTCTCCCTACTTATTCTGATTCGGGTAACTCTGTAGAGTGGAAGTATACGGTCGTAGAAATTAAAAGTCAAAACGCTAAAGATTTTGATGCAAACACTCCCCCAACCTTAGACAATAAATTACAAGTAATGACGTACTTGTATTTATTAAGATATTTAAGAGATCTAAAGAAAGACGAAGACTTTTACGGTATCCCATTCTCTGAGTTCAACTTAGATACTGCTATCGTTCTACAGATTAGTAAGGGGTATAGGTTTAAGTCTACAGAAACTTTGAGATCTACTCAAGTTTCAGACAAAGACTTGACAGATCACACTAGACTAAATACAGCAGAAGTGATCATCAAATTAAGCTCTATGGATTCTATATTAGATTATGACAGTAAGCTAGGCGTTGCCCATAAAGTAGATAACTCTAGTGGGGACGTGACGTATAGTCCCGATCACCCTGCTTGCTTAGGATGTTTACATATAGATACTTGCTCCGCAATTACAAGCATTATAGAGTCAAACCTTCTAGGGGATATGGTGGTATAATTGTAGAGACTCTTAAAGGATCTACAAATGAAACTGTCCCCTAATACAGACGTATCAGAAACGTGTAACAATATGATGACGGTGCTAGAAGAGTATTCTGTAGCATCTGTTATGTTGAGGCATACGTTGTTAGAGGAGATGGGGACACTTGCGGTCTTGCGTATGCGTGAGCGTATGCTTCAACCTAAAACAGGGGAGACTACCCCTTACTTAGGCGGAGATCATACAGCGTCAGCTATTGGGGAAGCTCCCTCAGTAAAATCGGGGGAGTTGTATAAAAATACTCAGTATGACTTAGGGACTGAAGGCTACTCTGTAGACGTAGGCTATGGTGCAGAGACTCCTTACGGTAAGTTTTTAGAATATGGGACTGAGTTCATGGACTTTAGACCAAACATCTATTATATCGGTCAAGACGTAGCTCCCTTAATTCCTCAGCATATCTATATGTTAAGGGCTAGATTTAACATACACTAAAATAAGAACATACAGCAACATAGAGAGACTTCAAAATGCTTAATTACACTAAACTACTCACGCACATAAAAAGAACGCTCCCTGCGTTTGTAGACTACTTTACATCGTCTGCGAAGCTATTGTCGTTAATCAATGCAAACTCAGTTACTACGATCACACTTTCAGGAATACGAAAAGATCAGAATGCTCTAATTACTTCTATGTTAGAACCTGTCGTATATACTGATAACACCCCTCTATCTATACAAGTTATCCCAAACTACAGATACTTAACTTCTCAATACTTAGATCACTCTGCTTACCCAAACTCAGAGGAATACTACAGTACAACTACAGCAATACAGCTTAACTTCGATCCGTCACTCCCCGCGTATCAAAAGCATCAGCTAAGCCCATTCTTCGCCCCGTCACACAAAGTTAAACTCTCTGGGGTTATTGGGTATAATAATACGGTATTAGGCATACTTAACGATACGCACATACTCGTAGAATCAACTTCAAACAGCATTACTCTCTTACCTAATCCGTCAAAAAGCATAAATACATTCTCAGGACTTACGTCTAGTGCGAGTAGCTTACTGAGCGGTACGGGTCTATCTAGTTCTCATGCTCATGGAATAAATCAAGCTATACGGATAACGGATTCAGGCATACTGAAGCTATCCCCTGTAGTAGATAATTCTCTACCTGCTGACACCTACAAATATACAATCACAAACTCAAAACTCACTAACCCCCTAACAGACACTTACGTTAGAGATGTATTTTTAGGATCATCCATTAGATTACTCCCTGACGATAATTTCTTGCAGAGAATGCTAGAAGAGAAAGATCAATCAGGAAATGCAGCAAGCCCCCCTAAATTATTTATAGTTCCAAACAGTGTAAAGAGCTTGTTAGGTAAAAACTCTGATCCCCAAATAAATACACCCGCAAACTTGACTGGGGGACATAGAAATGAGGCAAAGCTAAAAACTTCTTTCAACCTCGTAGCGGTGTTCCCAAGCTCCTCAGAGTACAATAATGAACTCAGCTTATCAGTATGCTACAGTACTTTAGCTTTAGCAATCTTAAGAACTCTTCAAGGGTATAGAGAAGAGTTTTATTTAGACCAGTCTACGGATAGTGGGATACAAACTATTGCAGGATGTAGTCTTGAATCCCACAGTACCCTGACGGCAAACAGGGCTTTTTATGCTCACGTCTATACGTTCTCGATGTCTCATAGAATATATGGGGAAGCTACAGCAGATAATGATGTTGCGTTGCACTCTATGGAGGGTGTCTCTACAGTATTCAGACGTGCAGAGTTTGAGTTCTTGAGCAAAGATACGCAACAGCAGTATGGAAACATTGAGATGGGCATTGATATTGAGTAGTTACTAGACTATTTGATACAGATACTTAAAAATGCTTGACAATTAGAACATAGTAATCTATAATAACAAAGAAGCACACAAAACAAAAGAAAGCGAGACTTTATGAGTTACTCTATTTCAGCCGTACTTGAGAGTGTTTACTTGTCCCTTACTCCAACATTAGCTACAAACAGATCTAAGAGAACTTTACCCTCTGTAGCTAAAACTAACCTAAAAGCTACTACGCAGAAGGTTTTAGGGAGTGTTCCAAAACTTTTACACAATTTAGAATCTGATATATACGAAAAAAAAGGAGTTTAAGCTTATGCCCCAAGATATTGGCGTTGCTGTACTTAATCTATTATTAGAGTCGTACATAGAACATTATACGACGATAGAAAAAGCGTATTATGAATGCTCTATGTGGAGGTCTATTAGATCTAAAGCTAGAAACATAAACTTGATAGATAAATTATCTAACACGTTCATTAGCTTGGATGCAATGAATAAAACGCTACAAGAGCTACAAGAGACGTGGCTAGACGATTCTGAGTATCCCCCTGAGACTAGCGTAGAGCGTAAAGCTTACGAAGACTTTTTAAGTGCTAGAAACTCATTGACAGAGCGAATCACGTTCTTAGAGAAGTGCTACGCACTTTAATCCTTTTTAAATTATTTGTAAATCACTAAAACAAGGAGAATGCAAGTATGCAAGCAAGAAACAGTATGGGATTTTTTGAAGAACCTAATAGACAACCACACCCAACACAAATCCCTCAAAGACATCGGGGTGATCAACAGTATCCCGCTAATGAATACTATGATCATCCGAATCAAAATACTCAAACAACCGTAAACAGAGTAAGCTTTAAAGCCCACACGTTTCCTGTAATCCTTAAGACGTTTTTACTCACTGTAGTAATTATTGGGGGAGGCGGACTTACTTATGCTCTGACTACTTACCCACAACTAAATCCACTAAATCCCAAGCCTGCACCTGTCCCAAAATCTGAAGAGTACATCAAGCATGAAGAACACGCTAATGATTGCTTTGCATTTTATCAAAAAAACTACGAAGATATTAAGTCAGGCGATAATGTTGCTGTAAATGCAGGGGTATCTTCTTGTTCTGATATTTTCACAGTGACTAGATCAGGGGGCGACAGTAAAAGCGTGGGAAAGTCGAGTGGCGAAGTAGCGAAGGACGAGTTGTCGGGGGTATCACTCCCCCAACCCCCAAACAACCTACAAAAGTCGTCAGAGTCAGTAACGGGGCAAGTAGTAGACCCGCTCCCTCACGAGTAACGACTAAACTAGCCCCTATCCCTAAACAATTAGTCTCTTCTAAGCCTGTAGCTAAGTCTGTCACAGCCCTTAAGAAATCTAAAAGCAGTGTGACAGTCGCTTCTTCTAACTCTACAGCATCATTTTATAGAAAAAGTGTAGGGTTCAGAGAGTTTGAGTATAGACTTACTAAAAGCTTGACACCTATACACGGAGAAGTAAAAGGGAAAAAACGAGCTTACGACTTATCTGTTTTTGCTTATAAAAAAATGAAGATACAACAAGACTTAGGGCGTAAGATTAGCTTAGCTCAGCTCGCTTCTATGATCACTGTACAAGAGAATGCTACTTGGCAACCTAACATCGTAGGGTTCAGTGGTGATCTAGGTCTTTGTCAAATCAATCATCACGGAAAAAGCAGAGCAGAAGCGTATAGGCTTGTTTGGGATGTAGAGCATAACTTAGATGTAGCTATTATATTACTCGGTGAAAAATATGAGACTGCTAAGTGGCTATTGAAGAATAACAAGTACACTTACGGTATAAAGAACACTCAGAAACTATCTACAATGCTCTACAACGGGTATCATAAGACAGGGGCTAAATATGCTGATCATGTTTGGACTCAGAAGAACTACGGCTACTTAGCTTTAACAAACGGGAAAGGGGAGTGGTCTTAATGTCTTTATTCAGTAAAGATAAAGTTGATCCTGAAGTTATAGATAATCATAGACGATTACTAATATCTCGTAGGCTCAATGCTTATATCAAAAAAATGATGAAAGATATGGAGTCTATCGTTAATTGGCTAGTTTTATACGACGATATAAAAACTACTACGTCTACCCCTGTTCAACAATTCGGGACTAGCAAAGAGTCTTTAAGTACGATATTAGACGCTATAGAGCATACAGATAGACGATTAGTTCGGGTAAAAATAATTTACTACCCTGAAAACTTTGGTGTGTATAAACTCACATTTGACGCTACCGTCGAGGCGTTATGTGCTGATGATTTAGTATTCGACGAAAATAAGGAGTAGAGTAAATGGTAAGCAATAACAGTATCGAATCTCAAGCTAATACCCGCTCGGAGTTCCCCAAGTCCCCGCCGTGGTATTCTCGTGTGTGGAATAACTTATTCGGTGAGCAAGGTAGTTTAGAGCGTACGGCTTTAGAAAACCATATCGAGGATGCTCAATTAGCTTGGGAGTCAGACCCTACAAAAGTCTATGTCATTATATCTATTGATCGTTGGGGAAAATTAGATGCTCGTACTCGAAGCTGTCATGTAGTAGAGCCTGAGCAAGTCGCTTCTTTGACGAGAGTCTATCGTACTGTTGGGGCAGATGTAGCGAATGCGGATGTATCTGAGGTTTCTACTCTGTACACAAACGCACCAAACAAAGCTTAAGCAGTATAGATAGTCAATAAAATGGTAAGATAGTCATTAGGGGGTATCCCCATATTAGTAGTATTTTACGGAGAGATCCCCTATGACATCTATTGAGAACAGAGTAAGAGAAACGGAAGAATCAGACGTGTACATCGACACTTTAAAACACCAATTCATTAGATTTTCTAACCTAGCCCACGAAGCTAAAAACGCTACAGATTTTGATCTATTCGTGAATACAATACTAGACTCTGTATCAGACGTTTTAGATAATCCCGCACAGATTGAGCTATTAGAGACTGTTTGTAAGTCTTTGACGACTAGAGAAGAACTTAAATCCCCTTCTGTAAACGCCCCGTCTGAATCTACTACTATTTAGATGCTCTATAGAGATAGGGAATAAACAATAATGAATATAGATTGGGTTAAACATCGTATACTCTTCCGTGAGTTTCTTATCTTAACGTTGTACACGCTCCCATCTTTTCTTTTAGATGTGTATAAGATACTGTTAGTCGATCACGCACTCCCCGACTTAACAGAGATTGAGTTTGAAGAGCTTGATTTAGAAACTTTAGATCCTGTAGAGAGATTTAACAAGCGATCTATGCCTGAAGAATCTGATATTCCTATACATATCACAAACATAAAAGGGGCTTCTACTGAGTATAGCCGAGACTATGAGCCTCCTATAGATAACTCTAAAGAAGCTAAACAAGCTAGGAAGTCTATACAAGACGCTCTCAAAAATACGTTTAGGGATTTTTAGTAAATACTCTTAAACATAAACACACCCGACTCTACAAGTTACTGGGACTAAGTGTTCTAGGAAGTCTACTACGTCTAAGTACTCTATATTTTTTCTCAGATCTGCGGGGAAGTCGTAAGGAAAATCTATAACTGTACCGCTCGTATAGTACCCAATATCGAAAATAACACAAGCTTCATAATTGTCTGAAACGTCAGGGTGTAGGGTATCAAAAGCTGATTTAAGCCCTGATGATGCGTCATTGTACATATAGGCGGTGACGGGAAGGGCTAGAGCTGTAAGGGCGGTATTTATGTCTGCAATCGTGCGTATGTTGTTAAACTCGAATACTGCATATCTAACCCAATTCCATCGAGTGACAACACTGTTAGGAGTTAGTGATAGGTGTTTTGGAAACTTCCTTGAGCGTGTATCTAGTCCGATTATACTCTCCCAAACTCCAACATAGTTTTGGTTAGCTGTTCTAAATGGGAGTAAGTTCTTGAGTAAATCTTCAAAAATATCTTCTATTGTAGAAAATTGTTCAACATACGTTTTTAAGTATGTTGCGTAGTCAGAACGAACGCCCTCTCCTGAGTATAGAGAATCATAAATACCCCCTTCAGGGAAGTAGGCGTGTAGTTTTTGCTCAGGCGTTTTATTTGTGATTCCCATTGTATAACCTATAGTAATTCATTATGCTGTAACAGACAATGTACCCAAACATCCAATCGCATAAGTAGAGATTGACGTAAGGCTTGAGGGGGTAGACAGTGTGTAAGCTGTAGGAGACAACCCTTCTAAATTAGTAGATGTCGTTATGACTCCTCTTAGCGTGTCTGTATCTACACTTTCTCCTACAGATAACGACGAAAAATAAGACTGTATGTTAGACGCTACAGCACTTATCAAGCTTGCATTGTTTGGTAAAAACCCAGTAACCGATACGTTTATAGTTGTGTATGTATGATTTATAACCTCTATTCCGTTAGGGGCTGTACCTATAGGGGCTAAAGCATTTATAAATGTTTCTATCGTAGATAGATCACCCCCTGCGACAGTACGCTGAGCTGATGTGTTCCCGTTTTTAGAGACATAGATAGTAGCGAATGCGGGGTCAGGGTATCCTTGTCTAACTGTGATTACTGGATACAAAGAAGAATACTCATCTAAGATCAAGTCTTTGACATCATTTTTATTAAATCTAGTATACACAGAGCTAAACTTAGAGACTACTTTATCCCTAAACTCTGCATCTGTCTCTGTAGATCCTCCCCCAATGATGCCCGAGTACCAAACTCTACCACTCTCTTCTATGCCTGTTATATTGTTTGAGAGGATCAATACTGCCCCTGAAGATTTATTCCTATCTTCTGTATACTCCTCTGATTGTACTTTTACTTTAGCTAAGATTGTAGATACAGAAATTGCAGAAGGTACAGGCTCAGTGAGTCCCGCAATAGGTACATCAAACTTGATCGTTTGAGCATCTATTACAGTAATAGTCTTTACGCCGTTATATGAAGGGTTTACACTACCTGCTATAGTGACTGCTAGCCCTGAATAGAATCCATGATCTGTAGCCCCCCCTGTAAGCGTAAGCCCTAGAATTACAGAGTTCCCGATAATACTTATAGTAGATGCTGAGTATGATACTGACGAGCTTGTAGCTATGTCTAAAGACGTATAGACTGCATTATCTAAAGATGTAAACTCAGACCCCGAAGGAATAACTAAACCCCCCGACTCTGCAAGTAGGGAAATCCACCCAATAGCGGGGGTGTTTTCTTTTCTAGTCACTCCCTTTATAACTGCCCACGGCTCTATATATGAAGAGCTTACTGTAGGGAGTAGTAAGTTTACAATCAAGAATCTCATTGCAAAGTACCAGTCATACAGACGGCTTGAGAATGCAAGTATTTCTATATAAGTAATATCACTAGGGGATATAAACGAGTATTCTTCTTTATTTACGTCAATGAAAGATGCTCTAAAATCAGAGATCATTTTCTCAGCAATAGAAGCTTCACTGCTAGGGAAGATACTATCTAAAGCGACATTCATTTTTTGGGTTGTACTTACCATATTTCCACCTGTATTCTTATTGCGTAGTTTCTCTATACTCTTAGTGTAACGTCTACTCCGCTTACTGTGCGTACTGCCACTGCATACGAAGCAACTCCTGAACTCTTATCTACATCTACTGAAATACTTATAACAGAAAAGTACTCTGAGTATTCTTGAGCTTTAGCGTATATCTCTAATTTAGCTCTCTCAATTTGATCATTAGATCGTATTCTGCCCCTAGTGAGGGCGGGGAACTTACTCCCTATGCTTGGGGATGGGAATACATAAGTCGGTATTGCGTTACCAAAGTATCCTGAATACTGATTGTTTGAAGTATCCCCCAATTCGCCTTCGATGTATAAGGCATTTATGAAGTTGTGGAAAGCTCTATTTTGCACTTTTTCACTTTGCTTAGATCCAACAAATAGACCTAAATCAACATCAAGGACTTCTAAATTAGTATTGTGTTTTACGCCAACATATCTATAAATCATACGGCTTTACTCACACCCCCGCTAGTTATTGTCCCTGAGACTCCCCCTACGACTACAGTATCACCTACACGAGCTATAGGAGACCCTGCCCCTGCACTTCCTCCTATAGTGACTGCACCGCTATTTATTGAAACACTAGGGGCAGTCAGTGTAACCGCTCCGCTACAAGTAACACTAGCTGTACCTAACACATCTACTTTAAGTAGACCTTTAGAATCTATGACTATCTCCCCTGTTGACTTTATCCATACATAAGACTTAGATACGGGGTTGTATACTGCTACATCGCCTGAAGGGAGCCATTTAGGGCGATTGTTTACGTCATCTATGAAAGCTAAAGGGTTATCTGACCCTTCTTCTCCGCTCCCTGTTATTACAAATGCGTGGCAACCTTTAGGGGGATTAGAGTAGAATCCGTAGTTTTGAACTTGGGTAACGTCTAGTATCGCCCCATTACAATATGCAGAAGCGATAGGGAATGTGTACCCTATATAATTCATTGCTTGAAGTATGGCATCATACATAATCAGACCTCCGTAAGCTTGATTATACCACGATAGGCTGATTGTAAAGCTGACTATGTAGCTGAAGTAGTATTAAAAAATGGGTCAGACAATTTACCTAAGTAAACCCGAACCCATCACTATGCATTCATACTAACAGAATCGTATACGCTTGTCAACTATTTATTTCTTTATATCGTCGTATACTTGACTTATTCGACATATCGTAGTATGATTGTTTAGTAGATGATGAGAAAACTAAGGGACTTTATAGATGAAGAAAAAAGACAGCAATGTCGTAAATGAGTACAATTTTTATTCTAATACTTTTGCAATGTTTAGAGAAGTCGAGACTCCTCTATCAATACCCGATCATTTAAGCTCTTGTGGTTCTGAATACTACCATGTCGAGGGGGGAGTTATCCGAACTTCTGATCATTGGGGATTAGCAGTAGGGAGCTGTGACTGGTTCTTGGAAGAGACTATACCTCACTTAGTGAGAAAAGGAATCTACAGAATTACTCTCCCCTACTCTATGTCAGGATTCTGTGCTTGGGAAGATTTCCTTAGAATACCTCCCTATAAGCAAAAGAGATATACAACGTATACTTCTACTTACCCTGTCGAAGTCCATAGCATCATAGAGCATTCACTCAGAACAAATGCGATTAGATCAGAACATGAAGACTCTCCTAACTTCTATAGATCTCAGTTAGAGTCTTTATATAGAGCTAAGTCTTGCACAATTATTCATGCGACTGGGCATAGAAATAGAACTACTACTCCACTATACACCCAACTAAATCCAACTACTCAAGAGTATAAAGGGGTAATTAAACAGCTCAACCCTACTATATGCGTTCTTGAAGACTTTTCAGGGACATCCGTACATATCCCTTACGTCAATATACTTGGAGTGTACGATGGTGGGTATGGAAAAAAAAGAGTAAAGTAGCGTCTATTTTCAAAGATGGGAAAGTGCCAAAACCTCCTACAAACTCTACATATAGAAGAATATGGGGGGAGTGGCGAGCGGTAAAACTCGACTCAATATCACAAAGCCTTTAAACTTAGCCGATATTGACCTCGAAGACTTAGAAGATATGTACGGGTAATTAAACGTATTTGGTGATTAGGGTTAAGTTCCCTAAAGATCCGTTAGCTGAGATCTTTAATCCTCTATTTCTTTCACAGAAAACAAAATCTCCGATAAAATCAAGTCTAACTCCTGAAGTAACAGATGTAGCCCAAAGTACTATGTCGTTATCTGTATTTCCTGAATTACCCGATATAAACGAAAGAGTCCCTGAAGCACTAGGCACTAAGGAGAACCCGATAACTTGAACGTATTTGTCTTTATTTCTATCTGTAGGTACGGGGATAGCTAAAAACCCTGCTTCGTTAGTTAGCGTGATCTGCTGAGTTACTTTGTAATCTACTGCACATTGTGCTGAAATACTCGTCATAATAATTTCTCCTATACATTAGACTTGAATCTGATACCCTGTTACTGAGACATCTACGAATAAGTTACTTGAAGTTGTAGACATCTGAAACTCCCTATTAGAGTCGATAGGGAGAGTCATTATATCCTCTACAGCTACCCCTATATCTGCTCTAGTGTATTTTTGAAAGTCTATACCTGTTTGGGACGTTACCCCTCTGAATGCGAGCCAAAAATCACCTGCGGTAGATCCTGAACGTCTATACACATAGATGTCTGCTTCTGTAGCCCCTACGGGGACAAGGCTAGACAAATCAAACGTCGTAAAGTTCGTTATTACTGAATCGAATACGTTGACGTTAGTCCCTACTCTATTATCTGTCTGACCTGTTTGTATAGTTTGGTTCCATGAAGGCTCAAACCCACCTTGAAAAGCACGTTTCCAAGCTTTATGGTATTTAATCTTAGCAGATCGACTATTCCACTCGCTCACTGTGAAGTTGATAATATCAGACGACGCATTTGTTCTCAGAGCTAAAGGTAATTGAACGACCTTCTGAGATATTCCGCCTATAGTGATAGTATTTTGATTTGTTCCTGTTGACGCTATTAAACCGCCCGAGTATGCGTAAAGATAATACCAAGAATTAGGAGCTACAGTCAGTCCGTCTGCTAATCCATTAGCTCCGCTAGTAGATAGATCTAATAGTCTAGTAGCGTTACTCAACTCTATGTTAGTCGTATTGTCTCTACTTCTACCCGTAATAGCCCCACTAAACGTAACTATTTTAGGGGTTGAGGGACTAAAAGAAGGCACAGGGCAATCTAAATATCCTCTAGGGTAGCGAGAGTTTGCATTGACCCAATTCTGAGTTGCCATTTTTACCCAAGCACCTATAGTCCCCGCACTTTTTCTACGGACGTAGATTTCTTCTTGGTTAACTAGATCTATCGCTAGTTGAGTCCATTCGTCAGAAGAAGTCCCATTAAATTGAACCCCTGCATAGAAGTTTCCTGAAACTGGTGTGTTTGTAGTGCTGTTGTTTGCTTTAAAAAGTCTTGAGCTTGTAATCGTATCGCAATCAGCTATAGACGACGAGAGCGTAGTTGCTCCTAATCCAAAAGTCCTTAATGTAGCTAATACGTCTTCTGAGAATTGTATTTTACGCCAAGATCCCGAACTCGTTATTATTCCTGAAGAGTTCCCTGTCACGGATCTAAAATACGTCTCCCCTTGAGTACTAGAACTCGTAGAGTATGTCGTATAAACTTGAACCCCTGTCGTAGAAGATAATCGAGCATTGATGACGTTCCCCGCAGTAGCTACAGGGGCATTGGAAGTAGACGACGCAACAGAGTATATACCTGTAGGCTTAATAGCATTTAAGTCTCCGTATGCTGTCATATTAGAAGACCCGACCCCGTAAAGCGTAGAAAAGTTTGAAATACTATAAGCAATCAACGCTAAAATAGCGTCCCTGACTTGCGTACCATTCATTACGTCGTCAATAGCCACAATACCCGTATTGCTTGCAAGTATTAAGTTCTTTAGCTCATTGTAGACAGTATTATACTCATTGTCGTATAAGAATCGGATATTGGGGTCAGTGGATACATCTGATTTTTCGGGTACTATTTTCATATTTTAAATCCTTTGATGGGGGTGAATACATCTCTATCTTATAGTATAATATATTTAAGCTCGAATTACTCATCTACTAAATACTGAAAGGTTGCTACTATTATTATGTCTAACTTCTCATACGCACTTACTAAACCTGTACGAGTCAATGTCGAAAATGAGACGGAAACAGAACTCCACGTCATCTATTTTAAGTCTCCCGAATATAACCAAGTCGGCACGTTTATGAAATGCCAAAAGATTATGTCTGATGCTGTCAGTAAAGCTCAGAGAGTTAATCAGATGGATATGCTCAAAACGATGAATGCTGAGACTGTAGAAAACATGAAGGGTATGGATAAGATAATAGAAGAGCTTAGAGCTATTGGCGGAATCTCTCAAGAGGAGATAAACAAAGGGCTTGAGAGAGCGAAAGCGAAGCAAACTGATCTTATTTCTTTAGAGCCTATTGATGCAGAAGAAGATAAGAAAAAAGAAGAAGCCTCTCACGAAGAGATTTTAGACGGATTTTATAGTCTAATCGTTCCTCATACTGATGAAAAAGCTTTACATGACTTGATCGCATACTTTAAAACTCTACTCACTAAAAACTCGACTGCTAAAGTATTTTTCTCAGATAGCGATCTCAAGACACCTACGCCTGAAGTCTTAGGCAATTTAATTTCCCTTCAAGACCTTATCGGGATTTGTGCTTACTACTTACATTTTTTTACGAGGTAGGGAAGCTAGCCTTTGAGGGGGTTCCCTTGAGTTCTGATAATTCAGAAAGCAACTCTAAGACCCCCTCTAAATTAGTCTCCCTAGAGATTCTGTATTTAAAGTCTGCCTATATGAGTAAAGGGGCAGTGACTTTTGAGTTCCTACTTAAATGCCCGATATACAAAGCGATAAAATACTGTTTTAGTATTATGGAGATGCGAGTAGAAGAGAGTAAAAGCATCGAAAGCTCTATCAAGTCTGCTATGTAGCTTGTCTATAAATAGCTTGACAAAATAAATATAGTCGTCTATACTTGATATATAGCAGTTATTTTGAGAGGGATGCTTGTATGTCTGAGTCGAGATTCAAATTATTTGAATCTGAATACTTCAATTATAGGGAAGAGTTCAAGAGTATTTTAGAAGAGAGTGCTTCATCTATTTCTGATGCTGAGAGAGTTGGGTATGTGTCTATATCTAATCTGTATAGCTCATTATCGAGATCTCTATTTGAGATGTCTTACGATGAAGACGAAGGCGGAGATAGGGTCTTTAGATGTAAGCCTGATACCCCCGCTATATTTAGAAACTCTATGTGGATGAATAAACGGGTAGAGAAGCTCTCTGACTATCCCCAATTCTTAACATTCACTTGTGTAGATTTTTGTAACAATAAGATCCCTTTAGATAAACTTATACCCGAGCATCTAATAGAAGATCAGCCTGACGGCAGTATTTGGGGATATATAAAATTAGATGGTAAGACGTTTGGCGTACCTGTAGAGTGTATCGCTAGAGAGTATGTCTATATAATGCACACACAAGACGATATAGACGAGTACGCATTCTCTATTCTAATGAAAGCTATTGAACATTTAGAAGATAGTGAATGCTTTAACAATGCCCGAGAAAAAGAAAACTCCCTAATCATGGGAAATATAATAAAAGGAGCAAAATCATGGGTGACTCACAACTTCCCAAAAGAGAAGACGCTATTGTAGTCTCCGTAGACTTAGCACTGAATAGATCTGCATTTATAGTTCAAAGATGTATAAATGGTATCCCAGTATTGGACGCTGAGGGTGTTTCGGGTATTGTAGGATTAGCTGAATTAGCTGATTGTGCTACATGGGAGGACAAGACTACGGCTCTATTAGAACATATCGTGAATGCGTGTATTGGGAAGCACTACGATGGAGAAGCCTCTTTACATATTCTTGTAGAAGGATTAGTACACACGGCGTTAAAAGGTGGAAACAATAAGCACTTGCTTCAAGGGAGAGGGTCTTTATTGTACTCTTTGAAACAAGTTTTAAAATCTGCGTATGGGGATAAAATCTCTATCATTGAATCTCCTGTATTCCTAGCTAAGCAATTGTCAGCAGGTGCAGGTAATTCTACAAAACTACAAGTATTTGATGCTGTACTTACCTACATAGAGGATCGTACTAATGTTCTTTTTAGTCATGTAAAGTATTCTAAGTCTAAAGGGTTCATCAAGACAGATACAGTTATATCTCTAAAAGAGTTACTTAACTCCCCTCACAACTTGCCTAAGAATAAAGAAGCAAAGAATCCCCAAAGATTTGATATTAGCGATGCTCTATCTATACATAACGTAAACTTAAAACTATTGAGCGGTTCATTAGTAGGAGCTAAAGTATCTAATGTCTTTGCCTAATTTGCCTACTCTGACTTCAAATATGCTCTTATTTTCCCCATATTCTTATGTCGCTACGGAAGATTGGATCTCAGATTCTACGACGATAGAAGAAAAGAAGCTTGCTAAAGACATCATAACTGATGCAATAGAGAGCTTACAGCGTAGCGAGACTGATACCTCTCAGCCCATTTATTGCCAAATATATGTACTAGAACTTCCTGAGTCAAGCTCATACTCTAATGTAATCTCTTTACTTAGGTCTGTATGTACTGGAAAATTGGGGTGCATAACGCTTATGGGTATACATCGAGATATTCTTGATTGTGGGTACAGAGTTTTAGACGTTGCTGATATGTTAGCAACAACAAAGCTTAGGGATTCTAGCAGTGTTTGTTTTTTCTTCCCAACCCTTTATGACTTAGAGAGTGCAAACTCAGATCCTTTAAAAAAGCTAATAACTCGGCTAGCTTCTTCTGATCACTTACACCCACTTTATTTAGTCTTAGGGTGTACGCCTGACGCTATAACTAGCTTAAAACGTACACACAGCTTACCCAACGTTCATTTTTTATCAAGCACTGTAGCAGAATAGAGTTATTGCCTAACCAATTTCAATATCTACATTACACACAGTTTAGGAGTTAAATATGATTCAAGATAATTCAGAAGGCTCGTCCCCCTCTATCCTAGATGATATGTTGTCAGAAGCACTCGACGACCCCCAAGACTTTCACGATTCTACGACGATAGAATTAGATGGAGATGAAGATATAGACGATCCTTTAGAAGCATTTGCAGAAGATACGTCTTTATCTAATGAAGTATTTAGAGAGCTTTTCCCTATAAAATTATTAGCAAAGCTCTGTATAGAAAACGACTATCCCGCATATAGACGTATTGATAAGCGTCTCTTGACGCTCACACAAAGCTCTACAGCATTCTACAATGTCGTAAACTTATTCGCAGAGCGTGAGAGACGTTTACCTAACTTAGAAGAGCTTAGAGATCATAGTATCGGCTTCACTAAAGATACATTGACTGGATCTATAGAGCATTACTTAGAAAAGACGATCGAAATCTATAGGCTTAATAATTTATCTAAAATCTTCTCAGAGATGCAAGATCATTTAATTAAAGAAGAGTTTTCTCCTCTAGGTAGTAAAATATCAGAAATACGAGATATTTTACAATGCGGTAGCGAGCCTGAGCATTTGAGTCTAAGAACTCTAGGTGAAGTTATTGATCAAGTTATTATTTCTTCTGCGAATGTTGGGCTATCGTGTGGCAGTCATATTATTACTACTGGGTATGCAGAACTAGACGATCTACTTATAGGGGGATATAGACCTCAAAACTTATATGTGATTGCGGGTAGACAGAAGATAGGTAAAACTACTTATTTACTTAATATGGCGTGGCACGCATGGCGTTCAGGAAAGCGTGTATTAGCCTTGTCGGGTGAGATGTCAGTAGAAGAGCTAGGCTCTAAAGTATTGAGTTACGCAACTCCAATCTCTTCAAGATCTTTACTTAGGGGGGAAGTTACGTCTGTTGGATACGACGAAATGCGGAGAGCGGGCATCTTAGAATCAACAGATGGCTCTATGCCTGCTGAGTTTTGGATTAAGCCTGTGACACGAGGTGTAACATTAGAGACAATAGAATCTATTATAGAAGAATATGCTCCTGATGCAGTATACATCGACTCAGCACACTTAATCCCCGCAAAAGAGAACACAAGCAGATTCTATAAGCCTATGGATCAACTCGTAGACACTGTTTACAAATTAAAAGACATGACTGCTAAGTGGGGTATCCCTATCATTGTAACGACTCACTTAAACAGAAGTGCTGAGTTTACGAGGAAAGCATCTAGGGCTTCTATTCTTCCTGACTTATCGACTATTGCAGGTACAGATGAATGGGCGAAAAGTGCGTCTGTTGTGTTTGGTATAGTTACGCCTTCAGACGATACTAAACGGATCATCACAATTATGACAAGTAGAACGTGTAGAACAGCGTCGTTCTTAGCTCACTATCTTCCTGAAGCTACAGCAAACTTAAGTATCATAGAAGAGTATACCCCTGAAGTTGAAGAGCATAGCGAAAGCCAAGAGCGGGGCGTTAATAGTCGAGTAACAAGAGCGTCTATGGCTCAAAGATTAACACAAACACAGTGGATAGCAGAAGCATAAATAGGAAGGTAGAATTATGTCAAACAATATAAGAAAGTCGGGTAATTTTTATTTACAGTCTGTCAAAGAAGGAGAGCCATTAGACAAGTCTAATATAGTCTTGATCGTTTTAGATCCCCTTAACGAAGAAGTAAACAGACTTAAAATGCCCCTACACCCCGAGTCTATAAACCTACTCGCCCAATCATTTAAAGCGTCGGGTAATAGTTTTTCAGATATTGTGATGGTTAATTGCTGTGGCTTAATCCCTAAAGATCAGCAAGGGTCTGAGACTCAAAAATTAAATTATGGTAAGACTCAGCAGGAAGAATTACACTCTATTATTAAACGCCTTAACCCTAAACTAATCATCACTATGGGGTCTCTAGCATTAAAACTTACCGCAATGAGTAATGATAAGATTACAAAGACGCGGGGCAAGTTTAGAGAGATCAGCGTTATGGGTAAGCACTTCGTGATGTTCCCTACTTACTCCCCAAGCATGATATTTCACTCATTATCGAATGTTGGCGTATTTAATGCAGATATAGATAGAATCTCTAAATACATAAACAACGGATTTTCAGAATCGGACAAGCTCGATGGAGTAGTAGATTACTCTTATTGTACAGACTTATCAGAGCTACTCGACTTGTCCCCTAAACGCATTGTGATAGATACTGAGACTACTGGGTTAGACGTAAGACTCCCTGACGTTTTCCCCTTCTTATGCCAAATTACCTACAAAGAAGATCACTCTCTATTAGTCCCTATTCAAGACGGATGGAGGATGAAAGAACTGCCTAGAGATCAAGACAAATTATCTAGGCATCTTAGAGAATTACTTTCTAATCCTAAAGTTTCTAAAATAGGGCATAACTTGAAGTTTGATACTCGTATGCTCCAAAAAGTAGACTTTCCCGTGAAAGGGGTGCTACACGATACGATGCTCTTATGTAGAGCTTTAGATGAGAATATGCTAGACAAGTCTTTAAATACTTGCGTCGCTACTTTTGTCCCTAAGTTTGCAGGGTTCAATGATGAAATCGAAAAAACCCTAGACAAGTCTAAGATGATCGAATGCGACTTAGAGACTCTAAGAGTTTATGCAGGGAACGATACGAACGCTACGTTTAAACTGTTTAATGTCGTACATGAGAGAGTTAAACAGGACTCGGGGCAATATGGGTGGTACAAAAAAGTAGCTATCCCTGCAATGTCTGTAATCAGCAATCACTTAGAGACGAACGGACTAACTATAGATGAAGAAGAGCTTAGACGGGTAAGCATTATCTTATCTAAAGAAGTAAAAGATCTTAGTAATGAGATTTTAGGGATGTGTAGTGAGTATTTTATCTCTCACTACATTACTACGTCAGGGGGGAAAGCCCCAAACTTAGCGAGCATACCGTTTAAGACCGCTATGCTCTTCTCTAAAGAAGGGTTTAACTTGTCCCCTTTAGAGTTTACAGACGCTACTAAAAACAGCAAAAAACCTGTACCCTCTACAAACTCTAAGCACTTAAATAAGATCAAAGATCAGCACCCGATCATAGATAAGCTACTCGAATACTCTGTTTTGAATAAGCTATCTACGACTTATGTAGGTAGTCCTAAGACTAATCTGAAGCCTGCAAAGGGTCTGTTTCAGCATATTGTAAAAGGGCGTATTAACCCTTCTTATCACTTACATACGACTGTTACGGGGAGATTATCTTCTAGTAATCCTAATGGTCAGAATCTTCCTAAGCGAGGTAAGCAAGCAAAGACATTAAGGCGGGCTTTTGTAGCTCCTGAAGGCTATTCTTACGTCGAGTGTGTTAAGAAGGGAACATTAGTTACGACAGACAGAGGTCTGCGTCGTGTGGAGACGCTAGAAGTTGGGGACAACGTATTAACGCACTTGAACAGGTTTAAGCCTGTGACGAAGCGTATGTCGTCGAATAAGATAGGATATACAATAGAGTTAGACGATGGGAACACGATAGAATGCTCTACTAATCACCCTTTCTTGACTATAAGAAAAGGAAAACTATGTTGGGTAGAAGCAAAGCACTTGTCAAAGACCGATCATTTACTCTACACGCATAGAGATCCTTATGCTTCAACGATGTCTAGTGATGAGTTTTGGTTTGGGTATCATTCTGTCAAAGATGGTGGGTATAATAGCGTAGAGATCCCCGAGAATGCTCTCACACTTAGCGAAGAAGCGATGTGTGGCGTAGTTGCTAAGCTCTTTAACGTGTGTGGGTCTTATCATGCTTCGTCATTCTGTTACGTCTCCAATAGTAGAGAAGATAGAGACATCGTAGCTACTATGTGTAGGCATTTAGGATACTTCGGCGTTTCCCCTGAAGCCTCTGTACATGATCAATTTAGTTATGTGATATGTGATCAAGACATTTTAAAGTGTCTACCCATTCCCTCTCAGTACAATAAAAACAATCCCTATAAAGCTTTATGGGACACTGCTGAGAGAGAGTGCATTACTGCCCTCATACCGTCTGAAGAAATATCAATGTGTAAAAAGCAGTTAGCGTCCCATTATTGTGATCCTGTAGCGAAGATTTGGAGTCCTATTCCTAGCTATAAGCCTCTAGTAACTAGAACTAGGCTTAAAGAAGCTATACACGCAGTCCCCCAACTATACGCTTTAAAGCAGTTACTCAACTACAGACACATACAGATCAAAAGCATAACGCTAATGAAAGAAGAGCAAGAGTACTTAGACATCACAGTCGAAGACGACAAAAGCTTTCATGCAAACAGCATTATCGTTCATAACTGCGACTTCTCACAGATGGAGTTACGGATCATGGCATGGATTGCTAATGTGAAGGGTATGTTAAAAGCATATTCTGAAGGGCAAGACTTACATGAAGTTACTGCGTGTGGTAACATAATCAACACTGACCCTATAGCTAAAAAGATCTTTAGAGAGCAAGGCATAGATGGAGTAGTAGACTGGTTCCACGAACTTAAGAAATTAGACGATGGAGACCCCTACAAAGCATTCTACAATAAGAAACGACAGGATGCTAAGGGCTTGAACTTTGGTAACATTTACTTAGTTCAACCTAGAGGGTTGCTTGAGTTTTGTAAGACGACTTACGGTCGTGTAGACATGACGTTAGATGATGCTGAAACAGAGCAAGAAGCCTACTATAAACAATATCCCGAACTACTCACTTACTTTGATTACTGCCGTAGATTTATCTTAAAGCATGGGTACATAAGAAATGTCTTAGGTCTAAAGCGTAATCTACCTGACGCATTCTCTGCTACGAATTATAAAGTAGCTGAAGCTGTGAGACAAGGCGTAAATGCGACTGATCAAGGCGTAGGAGCAATCTTAGCAACGCTCGGTCTTATTGCAGTTGGGGATTGGATAGATAGTCTAGCAGAAATGATATGCTCGATCTATTTATGTGGGATGATTCACGATAGTTTGGTACTGATCATTAAAGATACGGAACTCGATAATCACATCCCAATAATCGTAAACCTCCTAGAGAATCCCCCAGTTAAAAAACTCTTTAACGTAGATATGCCCGTAGAGCTACCAGTAGACGTGCAAGTAGGAAAGAACTTAGCAGAAATGAAAGACTACACTCTTCCTAAATACAGAGTAAGTAAAGCTTAGTTTAATTCGTCTAAGAACTGACTCTCCCCTAAGAAGGGGGCAGTTCTTACGTCTACTTTTCTACCCCTCTTACCGCCTTTACCTCGTTTTCTGCCTTTTTTAGCCTTTTTATTCTTTGTAGGTAAAGGCTCAGGTAAGAACGCTTCTAGCCCCGTCAACGTAAGATCCACTGTAGTACCCGCCTCTGCATCATAATTAAGAGATAGATCTTTTATGATAAGCTCCCCATCTACATAGCCAACTTTGTCCGAAAACTTGACTTGCTTATGCACGTCGTAGAAGTCTAATGTTCTTGGATCTCTGTAGCCAAACAAAGACACTGAGTGGGTTATAGATCTAGCACGTCTTACGCTCGCTTCCCACTTTGCCCGCTCAAGTAATTCAGAGTATTTTACGCTATCTTTTTCTATGCAAATATCGCACTTCAAGTACTTAGGCATACCCTCATCATAAGCGACAGCTTTAGCATAGACGGATTGGGTTGTTACTGGGGTCTTAGACTTAGCACTTCCCCTCTTCCCGTGAACTGTATACTGATAAAATCTCTCTTCATTATTGATAGATACATCAACGTCAGTAGCCGTGTTTCCATCTTCTGTTAAGTCAATGTACATACGGGATTGATTCGCTTTGTTACCGCGTATCAAATAGATATTATTCTCTGCGTCAGCATACATAGACACGCCATATCTTCTACAGATTCTATCGAGATATTCAAAAACTGTCGTATCTGGCGTAGAGTTGAATTGATCTTTTTCTAAAAGCTCAGCCCCAACATCGCTCACATCTATAATATCTACATTGAATACTTCTAGCTTTTTTAATACTTTTTTACAGACCTGTAGCAAGCTCATCTTACCTGCTATGACGATATTCTCCCCTATCGTACTGTTCAAAGCTAATGTAGTATCAGATAAAGCTTCTATCGTGATAGAAATTGAGTTGCCTGTTTGCTTAGATGAGAGCTTGCTTAAATACCCTTTAAAGTAAGTCTTACCCGTTAAATACAGTGATATTCTTGCATTGCTTGGTAGATTTGTAGCATCTCCCCCTTCGTTTATTGTTAAGCTAGCCGTAAACTTCCTAGCCGTAGAATCCATTGCCCAAGAAACAGATAAATTATCTACAAACCTAGTAATATCATTCCCTTGAGACGTAAGCTTGATCTCAGGAAAGATGTTTGTATCTGTTCTTTTGTTTCGTACAGGCATAGTATGGGGTCTCTTAAAGTATTGTAAGTTTCTTATATGATCGTTAGTGAGTCGGGAGTTTCCCCTATGTCTAACCACTTGTTTAAGGCTTTACTGTTTGAGTTTCGTACATTCCACTCATAAATAGATAGAATAGAGTCTAAATCCCCAGTATTCTGATAAACTACTGATCTGAGAGGCTTATTGTACGTCGATACTTTAAGCTCTGAGAAGGATAAGTCAGCTTGCTTGAAGTCTTCTAAATAAGTAGCAACGGATATATCTACGAACTCTGATACTGTCGCTATAGTGTTATCGGATATTCTCGAAAACCGTCTTAGACTTAATAAGCCTCTCTTGCACACTTTTATAGACTCTGTGAATGTGTCGAATGATTTTGGGGTGTAGTTTTTCAGATAGTCTGAATAAGACAATAACGATAAAGCGAACGTATACTCTGTCAAGTACTGCATTCTATCCATCGCTTCTACAGTTGCGAGATCTTGAAACTGGGACGCATTATTTTCAACGAGTAATGCGTCTTGTGCTAGTCTTGAAGTCATACTAGCTACAAGCTCCGCTAGACTTTCTACTGCCGTGTTATCTTCATCTACTTCCCCTACATTAGGGAACCCTAATACAGATACTTGTTCCGATTTTTGGGAAATATCGGCAGAAGACGTGACTATGCCTAATATCAATGCGGGAGTATTCTCATTCAAGAAGGGAGACTTAGGGGAACTAGAAAATACTTTGCCTAACGTAGAAGAGACTTGCCCCCGTATTTGGCTTATGACGCTATTCGGGTATTTGAGTATGCTGACCCCTCCAACTAACCCTCCAAATGTAGCAATAACTCCAAATACCGCTCCCGATACTGCTGACGTAGCAGAAGAAACTATGCCTAAAATCTTAGATTGAGTCTGCATAACCGCAGTAACTTTAGCTAAGTTAGCGAGTAAAGGGGCAATCAGTAGCTTTAATTTAGCTTGCAAAGACAAGAGCTTTGTCTTGACCATAGGCAATAATTCTACTTGCAATCGTTCTGAGAACTCTTCTTGAAGTTGATCGTGTATTCTGTCTAAGCGTATCTTTATTTTTGGGGCTTTGTAAGACTTAGGGGGAGTGATCTCAAGTAGAGTTACTTCTATAGTAGAGAGTAAATAATTCTCAAAACTTTCAGATACTTTAATGCTTTTTCTATCTACCGCTACAACTGTTTGACCTTGAAAAGGGTGTACAAATGATTGAGGTACGCCCGACTGTAGAACTTCTAGTATATCCCTAAGATTTTCTTGATATTGTATGAGATTCTCCCCCTTAACGTAGATCGTTATATTAAAATCTCTTAGACCTAGCATTATTGGCTCATAGTATCTTTTACTGTTTGCTATAGGTGTGTGAAACACGTCCCCTGAAGTATCATACGAAGTAGGTATCTCTGCGTCGATCTCTATATACAATTTTCCTAGCGTTACAACGTATGACATTATAGTATTTCCTGAGTGTTTTATATGACCGTATAATTATTAGTCTCTTTTAGAAATTAGAACTACTAGGCAATCCCGCTTCTCCTAGAAGCGTTAAATATATTCTCCCCCCACCCCGTCTACGTTCTGAGTAACGAGGGACAGATACGACTTTGTATCTTTGTCCGTATGCTTCTATTTGCCAGGTAGAATTTAAGTCTGAGGGGATTCTATCTACATATACAACATGGGTCACTTGTATATCTATTGTTTGCTTGCCATACTTATCTAAATTATAAGAGCGTGTCACTTGATTGAGGAGACCAAATGCAGGGTATTTTTTCTCTTCTGTAGGGGCTACAGATATATGATCTTCATTTAATCTACTCGATAAGAGTCTTACGAAGTAGAGTTTATCTCTACGTTCCCCTATTGCGGGTAGCATTCTTAATTTTTTTATAGGTAATTGTCTTGGCATGATATAAATCTCTCTCTCTCTTAATACATATAGTCTAATTCAGGAAAAGTGTATACTTTACCTAAAGCTAAGCAAGAATTGTTATAGAACTCGGGGTATCTGTAGTGGTCGTTCAGGTACGGAGCAATGACGGCATTCAGTGCTAAGCCCTGATCATCATCCCCTGCATTCCTGTACAAATACGCTACAGACATTAAGAGAGCTTGTTTTAGCTCGTCAGGTAATGTGTCTTCCGTAAAGCCTGCAGATAGCTGTACAGTCATTCTGTCTGAATCTAGGCAATTTATCTTTGTGCCTGAAATAGATACATCATTATTTCTAATTATCGCAGTTGGGGTAGCAGTTGTAAGCTCCCTTAATGGGATATAGTCAGATGTTTGTATTACTCTATCAGAAGTCTTTACTGAGTGTACTGCTAAAACATTAGGAAAAGGCAATAATATGAACGGTATCTTAGAGCTACTCGCTGTAATGATTTCTACTTCGTACGTTTGTGGAAGTATAGGTCTACAAAGCAACGTAGATAAGTGAGAGTTTGCTGAGCGTAAATACGCTGTAAGCTGTGATGTTTCTTGATTATTAAGAACATCATCCTCTGATTCTTCAAATGGGATTATTCCTAGATGATCTCTTAAGTCTTGTATAGGGAGTAAGTAAGGGTAATCGTAGCTATCAGGCTTTTTTGCTACTGCTGTATACACACTATGTATGCCCGTAAGCTCTCTAGCATAACCATATTCTGCTATTTCTGAAAGATAACCCATGATCTAATAGCTCCTGATAAAGATTATATAATCTAATATCAGTATAGCATTTAATAGGCTTAGTTAATAGAGTTATTTAAGCCACTCTTCCCCAAGAACTATAAGGGCTTGCAAGTATTTTACTAAATCATGCCCTATGCCAATTACTTTTATTTGATGGTCGGGTTTAAACGTCTTCATATCCCCTTTGCTAGGAGTCCAACTCACGACAGGATCTTTAGTCCCCCACACATTGACCCAAAGTACCTTATCTAGCGTAGTTGGAGCGTCTTGTTCTAATCTCTTAATCACTTTAGATTTTACAGGCTCTCTATCCAAGGGAGACCCTAAAGAGATGAGCGTAATTCTCAGATCAGAAGAGTCTTTTTTTATATCGTCGTATAATTCGTGAGAGAGTTTCTTCAATGTTTGAAAAGCGAGAACGCTCCCCATAGAATGCCCTACTACTATTATTTTTGGAAAGTTTCCGTCTTCGTCCCTCACAGCTACTTGTTCTAATTTAGCAGAGAATAATGTGTAAGCTTCATTAAATACTGAGCTATACCCTAAAACATCCCCCGCCCTATCAAGCGTAGCGTCTAACATAGGATTGACTAAAGAAGCTAAGAATCCTATTTTAGTAGCAATGATTATTTTAGAGAGGGTGTTTAGCCCTTTCATCACTCTGTTTGCGATAGATTTATTGAGTATATAGTCCCAACGAAACGGGATAACTTCTCCATATTTTGAGAGTAGTTTAGAAGGTTCAACATACCAGTCATCTTGTTGGTCAGATATTCCATGAACTAAGATGATTTTAGTGTTGTAGCTCTGCTCAGTAACCATGATAGATACTCTCCTGTTTTGGTCAGTTTTTTGGGGGGTTTATCCTAACTTTTATCCTAGCAAAGTCGGCGTTCTTTTTGGCGTTAAGGGTATTTTATCCCAAGAATCATAAACAAGCTTACGAATCTTATCCCCTACTTGATTAGGCTTTGTTTTAGATTTACCTTTTTCGTATGGGAGATCTGTAATGTCTATTTTACCCGCAGACGAAGACTTAGGGTTTCTTAGACCGAACTCTGCATGAGTATAAATAATCATAGGGTTAAGCATATCTTCTTTTTTAAACTTCCTGAACTTAAAGTATTCAGCGACTTTCTTACAGATCGCTTCTAAAGATATTTCTGTAAACTCAGAAAGCTTACCGCCTATTTTATATCCCGTATTTCCGCCACAAACTGCTACACCCAATACCCAACTGTTCCCACCTCCGCAATGCCTTGCATAGTTTTTGCTTGCAGGGATAAGCGTTCTAGCGTTGTCTTGGGGATGATGTTTACCAGTCACTATTTTACCATCCCACTCAGCTATGTAGTGGTAGTGTTCTTTGTCTGTATCATTAGCTGTGAGTCCACCCGCAGTCCAGTGTATACAGCATTTTTCGCAGTGTCCTTTTTGATTAGGCATTATATTTATCCTTATTTTCTCATATAGCTTGGAGTATTAGCAGGAATTAACTTACTCGGTTTACCCGATGTCGTTGTTTTTTGGGGGAGTACTGTGTGACCTGTTCCTTTTGTAATCACTGTCTGAGTACCCACCCTAGCTTTTCCGTTCTCATCGACTACAGTAATTTTGACTTCTGATTTAGAGCCTTGCTCAGCTTTATTTCCGCCAAATACGAAACTACCATCCATTACACTAGCCATAGTGTTACCTGCCCACGCCCAAAAAGCATTCCACTGATCGCCCAAGTATTTAAAGAAGCCTGATACTCCGTTCCAAACACTCGCCCTAACTTGTGACCCGCTCTTAGTGAAGAATAGCCACCATAATGTCCCCAATACAACGAGTATTCCAACAACCCAAGCTAAAGCTATCCCCGCAGTAGTGCCTAAGAAAGCAACTATAGAATTGAATACGACGGGTACAGCCCCAACTATCCACGTCCAAGTGCTTTTTAGCAGGGCGGGTAAAGTTACTGAGAAGAATGTAAGGACGGGCTGAACCCATTGGAACGTAACAGCCCCCTTTATGCTATTCCCCACGCCCTTCAGAACTCCTGCTCCCGCAGTCTCTCCGAATACAGTTTTAGCAAACCCCACCCCAGTAAGTCTTCCTAAGAATAATTCAGCAACACTCCACAAAATAGGCGTTATCGCTAATGTAAACAATCCTGCAAGTGTTGCAGTGACTTTAGGATACCTACGGAAGAAGTCCCCTAAGTGCTTCATCAACCAAGACAAGCCATTTAAGATTACTACAAGTGCAGGCTCTACAGCTTTAATGAACGAGTCAGAGAAGATCTTATAACTTTCAGCTACTCGTTGCATTGCAGGTTCAAGAGTTTGTAGGTAGTTTGCTACTGAAGCCTCGTACTTTAGCTGTGCCTGAGTTTTACCCTTGCCGTCTTTTTTAGTCGCCCCTTCTTTACCTATTTTCAAATACTCAGCCATACCTTCAATGTTATCTACGACTGTTACTAGGTCTTTTGCTCGTACCCCTGCTAAATCAGCAAGTGTAGAGATGATAGGCTCAGCGTCTTTTCCTTCTTTAGACAACGCTTTAATTCTATACATAAGCGTCATAATTGTTCTACTCGCATCGTCTTTCATGTCTTGTTTTAAAGACTTTTGACTATACCCTAAAGAAGCTAACGCACCTATTTGCGTCTTTGTTTTACCCCCTGAAGCAGCAGTCTCTACGAGTTTAAGCAAGCCTAATGTTCCTGTCATTGCTTGAGGCGAAAATTGTTGAACATAAGACTGCATACCAATATAATCAGACGAACTCATACCTAAAGTTCTACCCGTTCCTGCTCCTCGTCTCATGCCTGACAGTATTTGTTGCGTATTAACAGTACCCCCCGCCATATCATCATACATACTCAAGATTTTTAGATCTTCGAGAGCTTTTCTTAGACCCGCATCTATACCTACAACTTTTCCATTCTTGTCTTTTTCCCCTGCATATACTTTACCCATAGAAGTTAAGTACCCAGAAACTTGACCCGACTCTAAGCCTAACGCTTTAGCCCCTAACACAGCTTCTTTCGCAGTTTTTTGGATTCGGTTTGCCATAGCTTTACCATCTTTTAAGTCCCCCGTAACGCCCCCTTTAGCTAAGTCAATATACATTCCATACACGTCTTCTACACTTACGCCAATATCATAAGACGTTTGCTGTACTGATTTAACTAAGTATTCAGTATCTTTAGCGTTTATTTGTAAAGCTTTTCTCACTTTTAGAGCGAGTTGTTGTCTCTCAGAGTATCCTTTTACAGCAGAAGTCAGCATAAATCCGCCTAATAAAGCACCAGTCCACGAAGGCGTAAATGCAGTATTGTTCTTGGATTTATGCCCAGTCCAATTATCGCCTCTATGTCTACCTCCACCCCCACGACTTGTAGAAGGGACTATGTTCCCTAATTCATCAACAGTAAGGGGTGAGTATCTAGCGGGTCTGCCTTGTCTTTGCAATCTTCTATTTTCTGCTATCTGCCTACCCGTCAACCCTGAACCATATATTACAGGAGAGGCTCCTCCCATAGCAGTAGCGACAGCCTCATTTACGCCCCCCATATTGTTTACAGCAGTTCTAGCTCTCTTTGCAGAAGCAACGACTTCATTAAACTTAGCTTTAGATCTATCTACATAATCTCGTGTAGAGTTGTAAGCTTTAGTAAGCCCCTCACTAGCTTGTCGTGCATAATCAGTAAACGATCTACCCGTATTCTTGACGACTCTACCCAGTTTAGTAACCTTCTTTTCGCTTGGGTCAGTGTTGCTTGAAATAGCTTTACCTGTGTCTTTAAACGCTTTCCCAATAATCCGTTTAAATGTCGCCGTATTCTTTTGTATCGTCAAAAGTTTAGCAGAGATCAGATCAATAAGCTCTAATCGCATAGATGCTGATAATTTATCACTCATAGATAACGTAAACCTTTTTGTTTATATTTATATCTTAATTATAGGTTATTTTTTTGTTTTGAGATTTTTATATAAGAAAAACCCCTGAGATTTTAGCAATTTCAGGGGAGTGTTTTGGGGCAGTTAAGCTTTAGCTAGAAGATACACTAGGGGGTGTATTTCAAGCCAGTACCAATAACGACGTTATCTGTGTAGTGATGATTAACGCCAACGTATGTTTGGAAGTTAATGATCATCTGCCAGTTATCGAAGTCGTAGTGGTTTGTCATTTCCATTCCACCCATGAACATACCAACAGCAACATATTCAGGGTTCAAGAAGAGACCTTTCGTACGTTGCGTGAATGTCACAGCAGACTGTCCTGTCTCTGTATATGCGTGAGCATAAGTAAGAGCGTGTTCAGGCATAACTTTAAAGCCTGTAGGGGTAGTCACATACTCATTTTCAGTCGCAGTTTTAGGCGTATATTTAAACGCATAATCAGAAGCAACAGTGCTTAAGCATAATTGCTTGTATTTAGCAAACTGAATAGGTGTAACGAACAAAATGTTATTCGTTGCATCAGCGAGATGTCGATCAGGCAAGCTGTAAGACATCAAGTCGGGGGCATCTTTAGGGAGCCACGCATCAGCAGAAGATACTTGGAAGTTAGTTGCAGTGTTCACACCGTTAGCTAACTTGTAGATACCATTCTGCAAACCAAAATACTCAGTAAGACGCAA